>ERZ772909.446-NODE-446-length-25804-cov-11.470310_pt1 | contig 25804 bp, 22 predicted proteins | sample MGYA00511137_ERZ772909 | MGnify/ENA primary metagenome ERZ772909 (study PRJEB29015, sample SAMEA2738095) | human oral metagenome | biome: human oral; feature: human-associated habitat; material: saliva | place: China | collected 2270 ... | reverse complement strand
ACGTGCGCCACGGCCTGCCCGTCATCGCGGCGGGCTCGTTCGAGCGCATCGTTACTCCCTCACCCGCAGTCTTCGCCTACCGGCGCACCCTCGACGAGGCCGTGGCCACGATCCTGGTCAATCTGTCCTCTCAGCCCGCCTCCCTGGGCGAGGTCGCGCGCGGGGTGAGTGGCGAGCTCATCCTGTCCAACCGGGACCTGTCCGAGGCCGAGCGAGAGGCTCCCGGCGTTCTGGAGCCCTGGGAGGCGCGTGTCTACCTCGCGTGAGGGGCGCGTGGCCCCTGAGTGCTGGCGTATGTTCGTGTACACATCATGAATCATTTATCCAGAGTGCACTCCGTCGTCGGCGTCGCGCCGTCGTAAGCGAAGTCGATGGTGCACTTAAACCGGGCGTTATAGTGTGTGTGCTTATCGTCCGTGGGAGCTGTTTCGCCAGTCGATACAGTTAGGAGAAAAGATGTTGTTTCTACGAGGTGGACGGAAAGATAATCTTGGGTAGGGTCGAACGGTGTAGTACTCAATGCTAGGGCGCCGCAGGCGTCTTCTCTGGAGGCATCGGGTGTTCCAGTGCGGCAAGATGTCGCGAATGCTTCGCTTTGCTCACGAACCCATTCCTTGAGCGTATCGTTGGCTTCGATAGTGAAGGGCTTTGTCACGATGTTGGTGCGGATTTCCCCTGCACCATCGGCCAGGGGGTGCTCGTAGTTGATCGTCCAGTAGTCGGGGTTCTTGGGGGTGGCTTCCATGCGGTAGCTGCCGGGGAATAGGTAGTACCGGCCTTGGGGGTTATCGATCGATACGTCGCCGACCCGCACGCTGCGAAGGTTGTCTAACTCCATGAGGGTGACTGTTGGTCCGAAGGATGGGGCGTCAATGTGCCACCAACCAAGCTTGCCATTGGCCTCGTCCTTCTGTGACAACACGGTGTCGGTCGTGGCCAAGGCTTCTGTGCCGTCGTCGAAGGAAACACGCCCCTCGATGGCGTAGGTGTTATTGACGTTACCGACTGGCTCGATGGATACCGTGCTGGGTGCGTGCGCGTGCGCAGCGTCGGATAATCCGTCAATGTGGTCTAAAGTGGTCTAACGTGGTATCAATCAAAGAAAGAGAAAGGTGCCATGATGAGTGCAACAGCATCGCTCAATACGAAGATCGACCTCCAGGAGAAGCGCGACTTCCAGGCAAACGCGGAGGCGTTGGGGATGACGCCGTCAGCCGCGATCAAGGTGTTCGTGCGCATGTTCAACCAGTGCAAGGGCTTCCCCTTTGACGTGCGGCTCCAACCGAGGATCAACTTCGATAACTCCGACATCGCCGTGGCCGAGGTAAGCGACGGCCGCCTCGTCGTTCCTGCCGCCTGGAGGGACGAGGATGACGACTGAGAGCCCACCGCGTCCCTAAGACGTTTGGCAGATGTCCTTCGAGTACGAGGATCAGCCTGGCGTGGCGAAGGTACGTCCGGTCGTGATCGGCGCCGTCGACGGTGGGAGGGCGGTCGTCCTCGCCGTTAAAGTGATTGGCCATGGCCCGCGCCCTGAGTTCCCCGGCGAGGTGCGCCTGCGCGGATGGAAGGACGCCGGGCTGGGTAAGCCCTCGGTTGCCAGATGCTCTAAGACGCTTGTCGTGCCCACCGAGGCGTTCACGGGCCAGATGCGCTACGGGCACCTGAACTAGGAGGACGCGCTCGCCGTTGCCGAGGCGCTGCGAGAGGTCGGGGCGACCTTGTAAATGCAGGCGGAGCGCGACAGATTTACAGGTAAAATCGTCCGTCGCCTATGATTTTTCAATACTGTTTTTATAGGTGAGGGACGATTTTGTAGGTAACGGTGGCGAGCTGGGCCTTGCCGGCGTCGAGAGCGAACCCAACGGCGTCGTCGGCACCAATGACGTAAGGAGGGCCCATGTGGCAGGGAGGCAGCGAAGCCCAGGACATTGCCGCGCACTACGAGCTTATTTGTGCAGATTGGCGGGCGGGCAAAGAAGTCTATTTGGCTGGCCGCTTCGACAAGCATGGGCAGGCGGGGCTCGACTTCCTATTAGCGCAGCTGTCTGGGGGAGGGGAGGAGAAAATCCGGGTGCTCACCGCCGCCCTGGCAGCTGAGGTGCTGTCCAAACTAAGGCACCTAGATTTCTATGCGCCCTACTGCGACAGGCTTGTGGGCCCGCTTTGCGCCCTGCTTGCTACCGGGCAGGCCCAGCTTCGCCGCAAGGTGGTTATCGCTTTGGGCTGGGTTGGGGGAGAAGGCGAGATTGACGTTTTGGCTTGGGTGCTTTTTAACGACGACGACGCACTGTGCCGGGCTTGGGGCGCGGCTAGTCTCATGCAAATGTCCTTCCACCGCGTTCAAGGGGAGGAGCTTAGGCTAAAAACCAAGGCGGTGTTTGCTAGGGCCATTGGGCAAGAAAAAGATCCCTATGCGTGTGGGCTGATAATCCAGGCGGCGCAGGAGCTGTTTGCTAAGCGCTGGGTGTCGCCAAGCGCAGTAGAGGGGCGGGAGCTTGAAAAGATTGAAAAGGGGCGCAGGGCTGCCGTCAGGTTCTTGAGTAAGGGTTAGATGCATGTCAGAACTACATGCAATATCCACAGATTGTCAGATTCCCTTGTGTAATTAAAGTGATGTGCGCTACTCTGATTCAACTTTGTTTTGAACTGGCTGGCGCACTAAGTCGTGTTTCAGCCCTGTTCACCAGCTGAAATACGGGGGCGATCCCAATGAAGGGATTCAAAAATAAGCCAGCCGTCTTGCCGGCGGCTGAACCTAGCGCGGCCAAATCAGGTGGTGCGCCCAGGCCTGATACTTGCGCTGAGGCTGACATGAAGGTGGGCCACAAGAAAAAGCGGGATGAAGGCGGCTTGCCAGCCTGGCTGCACATTAAATCGCAAGACCGCTGGCCACTGGTGCGCCTGGCGCTGGTAGTGGTGCTGTGTATCAGTGCCGGTTGGTACTTTGTGGATTTTTATGGAGGTAAAGATGCCCAGGCTGAGCAAGCTTTGCCTAGTGGGGCAGGTACGGCCAGTGTAAGTGCGAGTCGTGCAGGGGCGCGAGGCACGGTTTCGCCGGCGCCTACGGGGACGCTTTCTGCTTCAGTTAAATGGACGCCCACGGCCCAGGAGGCCAAGAAGCGCGACGAGGCTTTGAAAATGCCACTTCCGGCCAAACCGGAAGAAATCACACAGAATACCGATGAGGGCGCTGTGGCTACCGCCAAATACGCCATTGAGCTCTATAACTATGCGTTTGCTACAGGGAATGTAGATGAGTATAAGTCGCTGTGCGTTAGTGATAGAAAATCATGCGTTAAAGTTCCTGTGGACACAGTTAAGATACATCAAAATGGTGGTTGGGTAGATCCAATACAGGTGACTTTTGTTAGCGGTTGGGTTCGCAAAGACGTTACCAAGAATGTGGTTGTGCAGCTTTGGTTTTACCGTAATGCTGGTCGAGAATACTCTGGTAAAGGTGCTTCCCAAGATATTCCTGCTGGTAAGTTTGCTTCGTTAGTTACTTTGAAATTTGATGGTACTGAATGGAAAGTGCAGGAAATTTACGTTGAAGAAAAATAAACTATCATGCGTAATGAATGCCTTCCTAGTATTTGGTTTAGTCTGCATGCCTGTGTCTGCCTTTGCTGAAGATACCAATAATTACTCGGGGGACTATGACGGGAATGATGACTCCATAACCGTTAAGGGACAAGACGAAAATACAAATGCGGGGCCTGTGGGCGCCACTGGCAGCTCTGAGCTGCCAGAACAAGCGCAAGCAGGTGCAGCTAAGCCTGTGCTGCGGTGCTATGGAAGTGGTGCAGCTGAAGGGGTTGTTTTTGAGGGGAGCGATTTAGATCCCTCACGCTACGACAGTTGTGAAGTAGTGCCTGGTCAGCCTCAAAGTGAAGGCGCTCCTGCGCAGGCTAAACCGTTTGTAGTTACACGTGAGCAAGTTGCGAAATTATTTGTAAAAGGCAGTGGGGTTGAGCGTTACCCAGCTGGACGGACATTAGTGATTGATCACGATATTACGTTTTGGACTAGTGGGGATAAACAATCCATTACTTCTAACCTGTTAGGTCGTCAGGTAGAAATTGAAGCCAGTCCAGTTAAATACATCTGGGATTTTGGCGATGGGGTAATTCAAGAAACTGACTATCCAGGATCCCCGCCTCCAATAGGCGGAATTGTCCACCAATTCAAGGATACTGGCAATAATTTCCAAGTTCAGTTAACTGTAGTATGGGTTGCTCGCTGGCGTTTAGCTGGTGGAGCTTGGCAAACGGTGCGTGGCACGATTACCACGCATGAATTTAGTACATATTTTGATTTATATTTACCAGATTCATACGGGGTTGTGCCCGACTATGAACCTTCGCCCACGATTGAGCCGCCTGTAGATAAACCTAGGTAGCAGTTTAGCCCTTTTCTGCAAGAAAAGTTGAAGTGACCTATACGCCACAGTAAAGACTGTGTTAATTACTGTGGAGCGTATCTGTCTTAAAAACACTAGTTGACTATGCTAGAGTGTAAAGCGCTTCGAGTGCGAGGCCAAGGGAGCCCTGGTTGACATGGAGGGTCTAATGTATTTAAAGAGCAGCAAATATCCTGGTATTGAATATGAGGCAGGGGAAGAGATTTTTCTTTCCCCGCAAGAAGCTGGAACTTCCTTCTATTTGGATGTTGATGAAGAGCTAACCTCTAATGATGCGGCAATGACTTTAATTGCCTCAACCCTAGATGAGGTAGACACGTTGCGTGCAACTGCTAAAGAATTTTTGAAACAGACGCTGTCAAGTAAGGATGCCAGTCACTATGGGACTGTCGCATATTTCATGGAGTACCACCGAGGCGAGCTAGACCCAGATACTCTAGCGGAACTGTTCCCCTCATGTGACCCGGGGGCAATGTCATTTACGCAAATGGTAGATTTCTTGAAAATCGTGCGTTTTGGCAGTTTACTTGATGAAGAAACAGGCAAGCAAGCTTTCGTCCTCGATCTAAGCTTCAATCCTGAACTAACTGATGAACTATTGGTTATCTATTTTGATCTAGAAAAACAGGTAGTTTCTCTAGCCCACGAAAGCTAACGTCTCAGCCAAGGGCGAGCGCCGTCGTCGTAGTTTAAGGCTGGTACGCAAGGACTACTTGGCTGCTATGGCAGCAAAGGCTGGGAAAGTTTATCCCCTGGGGCCAGGGCAGGGGAGAGGCAGCTGGCAGATGAGCCGAGGGCGTTGCTGACCTTGACTGGTCGCCTGGTGGGTGCGTGCAAGGTTTGCCGTGCCCGGCCGCGCGGCTTAAAAAAGTGACCCCAGGTAGAGGGCCTGGTAAAGGATCTGGTAGGGGAACAGCAGGGGTTTGGCGGGGGTGGTCCGGTAGTGGTGTGGCCTTACAGATACTGACATTTCGTCCGTTGCCTATAAAACCCCATGTAATAATTATAGGGAAGAGATGATTTTGTAGGTGTCTGTAAGTGTTTGTAGGTGTTTGCAATGGAGCCTGATATGCCTAATACCCCCGGCGAGCCGCGTTTAAAGGGTCAGGACCCACGTCTAAAGGGTCAGGACCCGCAGCTAGGCGACGGCGACTACATGGTTTTGTCCCGTACTATCGTTGACCGGGCCGCTAACCCTAAAGGCACTATCGTGGCGTTTCATGGGGTTAGTGACAACGGCGCCTCACTAGCCGATATTGGTGCGCGCTGGGGTGAGCAGTGGCGGGTAGTGCTGGTAGACAGTTTGGGTCACGGCCTCTCGCCGCGTTTTAGCCCCCAACAGTTACAGGCCCCTTTCCAAAGCGCCCTGCAAGCCGCCGCTGAGACGGTTCGAGTCGAGGCGAGCCAAAGTGTTGGCGGCCAGGTGGTGCTTTTTGGGCATTCTATGGGTGGGGCGATAGCGGCCGGCGTGGCCGCTGACCACCCCCAGCTGGTGCGGGCAGTGGTGCTAGAAGACCCCGCCCTGCTCACCCCCACCCAGGAGGTAACCTACAAAAACAATGCGGGGGAGTCTGTGGGCGGCCTTGAACACATCAGCCGTGACCAAAGCGGCGCCATCGCTAACCTACTGCTAGCCAAGCAGGCTTATCGCAACTGGCCGCTAAGCGAATACGGGCCCTGGGCGCAGGCTAAAACCCAGGTGGACCGCGACTTCATCGCCACCGGGGTGGTGGGCCTGGCTGGGCGCGAAATAATCAAAGAGCTACAAGTACCCACCTTGGTGTTAACCGGTGACGGCCCCGACGTTTTGCTCGGCCAAGCGGGCCTAGAGAAGCTGGCCACATACGCTAACCCCCACCTGCACACGGCCTTGATCAGCGGCGCCACCCACTGCGTGCGGCGCGATAAAAGCGAAAAATTCCAGCAGGCGGTTAACGGCTTCCTTGCCACGCTGCCTAAAGTATCCGCGAGCGCCTATATAGCCCCCGAAATAGCGTCCCTGGTGGAAGGTATCCCACCCCAAACCACCTGGCAGGTGCAGGCGCTACGTGAACGCGGCGACAAACTACTAGGCGCCCAGGCCCCACTAGAGGCAGGCCACCTAGTTGAGGTAACCCAGCTGCCGGTAAAAGCAGGGGCTCAAAGCAGCGCGGCAATTGAGCTGCGCATATTGTCACGTAAAGGACGCTCCCCGCGCTGCGTGGTGGTGTCGCTACATGGGGGTGGCTACGTTTGCGGCCGGGCCAGGTTCGACGACGCCCGTAACTTAGAGCTAGCCGATCTACTTGACGCCGTGGTGCTAAGCCCCAACTACACCCTGGCACCAGAAGCTAAATACCCCCACGCCGCCGCCCAATGCGAGACAGTTTTAGAACGCGCCGCCACCTACGGTGTGCCCGTGTTTATTTACGGCGACTCAGCCGGGGCTGGCCTTGGCTACCAAACACTAGCCCGGCTCATCCAAAACCAAAAACCGCTTGGGGTAAGTGGCTTTATCGCTTTAGAGCCCTGCCTAGACCCACGCCTAAAAACCGCCTCCTACAACCAATACTCGCGCGGGCCAGTATGGACTAAAACCGCCGCCACCCACGCCTGGCACCACTACGCCCCAGGCACCCCAAGCTTCACCCCTTACCCCTGCGCGCGGGCACTAGCTAAAAAAATGCCGCCAGTGATCGTGTTCATCAACCCCGCCGACCCGCTACGCGACGAAGGCCAAACCTGGGCTTTTGAACTAGTCGACGGCGGCGCCCAGGTAGAACTACACATGCCCCCCGGCACAGTACACGGCCTGCTTAGCGCCCCAAACACTAAAACCTGGCTCCAAGTACAGGCGCTAATCAAAAACTTCGTCACCCAACTAACCCAAAACAGCTAAACCGCGCCCAGGGGAGCATTTAAATGAAAAGGCTAAGTGCTTAGACCAGGTAACCCAAGGGGTTTAAACGCTGCGGATAGGTGCACTAGCCCCAAGCCAGAGCCACTAGCCCCTACTTAACCCAAAAAAACCAGGCGCTATAACTAGTTGACTAGCTTTTAAGCGGTGCTAGGGTGAAACCATGACGCGCGCGCTTATCACCGGATTTGAACCCTTTGGCCCCAACCCGGTAAACCCCACCCAGGCCCTAGTAGAGCTCCTACAAGCTAACTACTCTGGCAGGGGCCTAGAAGCACAGCTACTACCAGTAACCTTCACTGGCGCTCGCGGACGTATCCAGGCCCTGATTGAAGCTAAACGCCCCCAGATTGTTTTATCTTGCGGGCTTTACGCCGCCGCCAGGCAGCTGCATGTTGAACGCATCGCGGTTAACGAGCAAGAAGGCCAAGACAACAGTGGTTTTAGCCCCACCCGCTCTGCGGTAGACCCTGCCGACGCCGACGGCCTGTTTGCCACTATCAACACTGCCGCTCTGCTAGGTAAGCTAAAAAATGCTGGTTTTGACGCCGCTATCTCCTGGCATGCGGGCACCTATGTTTGTAACACCACGCTTTACAGCGCCATCCAAGCCACTAAAACCTATGGGGCTAAAGCCGGGTTTTTGCATGTACCCACCGACGTGGACGTACCTAAACTAGCTGCCACACTGGCCGCCTGGGTGGAAGAAAACTAATGGTTTTCATTGTCGGTCTCACCGGGGGGATCGGTAGCGGAAAAACTAGCGTCGCTAAACTTTTCGCCACCTGGGGGGCCACCGTCGTCGACGCCGACCAAATCGCCCACAACCTACTAGCCCCAGGCAGCAAAGCCCTAACCCAGGTAGCTAAGCGTTTCGGGGCCAACATTATTGATGATAGCGGCCAACTAAACCGGGGCGCCCTAGCTAAAATCGTCTTCACCAACCCCACCGCCCGCGCCGATCTAGAAGCCATCACCCACCCCCTAATCGCCGCCCAAGCCTGGAACAAGCTAACCCAAGCTAAAACCCCCATCGCCATCTACGACGTGCCCCTACTAGCCGAACAAGCCCTAGCCGGCCACCTACCGCCCTACGACGGCGTCGTCGTAGTAGAAACCGAACTAAACACCCGCCTGCAACGCCTAAACCAACGCGGCCTAGACCCCACCCAAGCCAAAGCCCGCATCGCCAACCAAGCCAGCGACACCCAACGACGCCGCGTAGCCGCCCAAGCACCCCACCACTGGATCATTACCAACAACACCACCCCCGCCGAGCTACAAACCCAAACCAAAAAAGTCTGGCAAGCCATCAACGCCCTAACCCAAACCACCCCCAAACCCTAACCACCCCCACAAAAACTGCGCGCCCAGAATAAAACCACCACCCCCACCCAAACCCCCCATAAAATAGGGCCATGCCAGACCTGCGCCGCGCCCAAAACCCCTTCAAAGTAATCAGCCCCTACCAACCCAGCGGCGACCAACCCCAAGCCATCGCCGAAATCACCCAACGCCTAAACGCAGGCGAAAAAGACATCATCCTCCTAGGCGCCACCGGCACCGGCAAATCAGCCACCACCGCCTGGCTAATCGAACAAATCCAACGCCCCACCCTCATCCTCGAACCCAACAAAACCCTAGCCGCCCAAATGGCAGCAGAATTCCGCCAACTACTACCCAACAACGCCGTCGAATACTTCGTCTCCTACTACGACTACTACCAACCCGAAGCCTACGTCCCCCAAACCGACACCTTCATCGAAAAAGACTCCTCCATCAACGACGAAGTAGAACGCCTACGCCACAGCGCCACCAACTCCCTACTAACCCGCCGCGACACCGTCGTCGTCGCCTCAGTCTCCTGCATCTACGGCCTAGGCACCCCCGAAGAATACGTAGCCCGCATGGTACCCCTCCAAGTAGGCCAAGAAATCGACCGCGACACCCTCCTACACAAATTCGTCGCCATGCAATACACCCGCAACGACATCGACTTCACCCGAGGCACCTTCCGAGTACGCGGCGACACCATCGAAATCATCCCCATGTACGAAGAACTCGCCATCCGCATCGAAATGTTCGGCGACGAAATCGAAAACCTAGCCACCCTCCACCCCATCACCGGCAACGTAATCAACCAAACCAACAACGTCTACATCTTCCCCGCCTCCCACTACGTAGCCAGCGAACAACGCATGAAACAAGCCATCCAAGGCATCGAAACCGAACTCACCCAACGCCTCAAAGAACTCCAAAAACAAAACAAACTCCTCGAAGCCCAACGCCTCAAAATGCGCACCACCTACGACCTCGAAATGCTCCAACAAGTAGGCATCTGCTCAGGCATCGAAAACTACTCCATGCACATCGACGGCCGCCAACCCGGCCAACCACCCCACACCCTCCTCGACTACTTCCCAGACGACTTCCTACTAGTCATCGACGAATCCCACGTCACCATCCCCCAAATCGGCGCCATGTACGAAGGCGACGCCTCACGCAAACGCATCCTCATCGACCACGGCTTCCGCCTACCCTCAGCCGCCGACAACCGCCCCCTCAAATTCAACGAATTCGAACAACGCATCGGCCAAACCCTCTACCTATCCGCCACCCCCGGCAAATACGAACAACAACGCTCAGACACCCCCGTAGAACAAATCATCCGCCCCACCGGACTAGTAGACCCCAAAATCATCGTCAAACCCACCCAAGGCCAAATCGACGACATCCTCAACCAAGTCCGCCAACGCGTAAACAAAAACGAAAGAATCCTCATCACCACCCTCACCAAACGCATGGCCGAAGACCTAACCACCTACATGGCAGACCGAGGCATCCGCGTCGAATACCTACACTCAGACGTAGACACCCTACGCCGCGTAGAACTCCTACGAGAACTACGCCAAGGCACCTACGACGTACTAGTAGGCATCAACCTCCTACGCGAAGGCCTAGACCTACCCGAAGTCTCCCTAGTCGCCATCCTCGACGCCGACAAAGAAGGCTTCCTACGCTCAACCACCTCACTCATCCAAACCATCGGCCGCGCCGCCCGCAACGTCAGCGGCGAAGTACACATGTACGCCGACAAAATCCCCCCCGCCATGCAACAAGCCATCGAAGAAACCCAACGCCGCCGCACCAAACAAATCGCCTACAACAAAAAACACGGCATCAACCCCCAACCCCTACGCAAAAAAATCGCCGACGTCACCGACATGCTCGCCCGCGAAGACATCGACACCCAAGACCTCCTCGCCACCGGCTACCGCAACAACCACAAAAACACCCAACCCAAAAACACCAAAACCCACCGCGACACCCCCAAACCCAACGCAACCACCACAGACCTAACCAACCTCATCGAAGAACTCACCCAACAAATGCACACCGCCGCCACCAACCTCCAATTCGAACTCGCCGCCCGCCTACGCGACGAACTAAAAGACCTCAAAAAAGAACTCCGCACCATAAACCAAGTCAGCTAAACCCACCCCCAAACACACCCCACCACAAACCAAAACCCACAAAAGTAACCCAAACCACAAACAAACCCCACAGAAACCCACCACCAAAACCCACCCGCGCTCGCGGTATAGTTAACAGTGACCATAAGGGGAGTACTTCCACTAACAACGACGTCGTCATCACGGTTTGCAGCAGGCAAGCCCGGCGTCGCGGGCCCAGCTAAGCGGGCGGGAGGAGACCTTCGATACCTGCGACACGTACCGGAGGAGCACCTAAGTGCACGTCCATTTGCTTGGCTGGATTGGCCTAATTGCCATCATCGCTGCGCTGATTACGGTGGACATTGTGGGCCATGTGCGCAAACCGCACGCCCCCACCATGAAAGAAGCCACCACCTGGTCTATTGGCTATATCAGCCTGGCAGTGCTGTTTGGGGTGCTGGTGTGGGCCATCTACGGGGGCCAATATGCGGGCCAGTTCTATGCCGGCTGGCTCACCGAGTGGTCTTTGAGCGTAGATAACCTGTTCGTTTTTATCATTATTTTGGGTGCCTTCAGGGTGCCGCGTGAATACCAGCAAAAAGCCCTGATGTACGGCATCATCATTGCCCTGGTGCTGCGCTTTGTCTTTATTGCCTTGGGCGCGGTGCTGATCTCTCAGTTCAGCTGGGTTTTCTACCTGTTTGGCGCGTTCTTGATTTACACCGCTATCAACCAGGTACGTGAAGGCGCACACAAAAAGGATGAGGGTGAAGACGAGGAGTACCACGAAAACACCTTCACCGCTTGGGTGCGTAAGCTGGTGCCCACCACTGAGGGTTTTGTAGGTAACCGCCTGGTTATTAGCCACGGTGGCCGGCTGATGATCACCCCGCTGCTGCTGGTGATTATCGCTTTGGGTAGCGCAGACTTGATGTTCGCTTTTGATTCTATCCCCGCGATTTTCGGTTTAACCCAGGAGCCCTACCTGGTGATGGCCGCTAACGCTTTCTCGCTGCTGGGCTTGCGCCAGCTGTTCTTCTTGATTGACGGGCTGCTGGAGCGCCTGATTTACCTGTCTTACGGCTTGGCCGTGATTTTGAGTTTCATTGGTTTCAAGCTGATCAACCACGCCCTGCACGAAAACGACCTGCCTTTCCTTAACTCCGGCAAGCCCATTGAGGTTGTGCCCGAGCCTTCGAACCTGCTTTCTCTGGCAGTGATTGTGGTGACGCTGGTGGTTACGGCGGTGGCGTCGCTGCTGGCCACGCGCGCTATGCAGCGCAAGCAGGGACCGCTAAGCCAGGCGGTTAGCGCCGAGTCTGCCCGCCGTCACATTCCTGAATCTGACTGAGTCTAAAAGCTAACTGGCTGAGGGTGCTGGCTGGCTGAGGCTAGAAGCCAGCTGAAGCTGACAGAGAGGAAAAATATGAGTGCGCGAGTGGGTCACGCTTCCTATACGCCGCCTGCACTAGACGAGCTTTATTTAGCTCAAGGGCTTAGTTTTAAACAGGTGGCCCACGCGCGCGCCGCAGACGAAACTAACGAGTTTGATAACTCTTCTTCGCGCTCTATAGTCGCGATTTTGCGGGCGAACGTATTTACGATTTTTAACGCAATCTTGGCTAGCGCCGTGGTGGTGGTGCTGGCGGTGGGCTCTTGGCAGGATGCCGTATTCGGTTTTGTGTTGCTACTAAATACGCTTACCGGCACTATTGCGGAGCTGCGAGCTAAACGCGCTCTGGATAATTTGGCGGTGTTAGCGGCCCCTACGGCGCATGTTATTCGCGATGGGGAAGCTAAAGACATTGAGGTTTCCCAGGTAGTACTGGGGGAGTTGCTGGAGCTGCGTAGCGGCGATCAAGTGCCCGCAGATGGCCAGGTGCTTAGCTCTAATGGCTGCGAAATTGATGAGTCGATTCTTACCGGCGAGTCGGTGGCGGTGCGTAAGCACGAAAATGATCAGGTTTTAAGCGGCACCACAGTGATTGGCGGTAGCGCCCGTATCCGCGTCACAGCGGTGGGGGAGCACTCCTACGCTAACCGTTTGGCTATGGAGGCCCGTAAATATTCAGTGGTCACCAGCGAGCTACAAGAGGGCACTAACCGGGTGCTGACCTGGATTTCTTGGGTTATTGTGCCCATGACGCTGCTGCTGCTGTGGTCGCAGCTGCGGGTTGCGGGCGGTATTAGCGGCTCACTTGACAGTGGCCAGTGGAAGGCTGCGGTGGTGTTGGCCGTGGCCGGAGTGGTGGGTATGGTGCCTCAGGGATTGGTGCTGCTAACTTCGGTTAACTTCGCGGCGGCAGCCATGACTTTGGCCCGACGTAAGGTGCTGGTGCAAGAATTGCCGGCGGTTGAGGTGCTGGCGCGCGTGGACATGCTGTGCCTGGATAAGACCGGTACGCTCACTAGCGGCGCGGTGGAGCTTGACCATATTGAAAGCTGCTTGGGTTCTGCTTGCGCTGATGGTGATGGTGGCAGTCTCGCTGCTGGCAAGGTTAGTGCCGACGCCGCCGCTGGGGGTAGCGCTGGGACTGGCTCTGGCGCCGTCATCCCGGCCAGTGCCGACGACGCCGCTCGGGCCGCCTTGGCCTATCTGGTGGGTGGCAGTGAGGTTAACGCTACCGGCAGCGCTATCGCTGCTGGACTAACTGGCCTTGAACCAGCCCAGGCCCGCTACGCGATTGCTTTTAACTCCGCCCGTAAATGGTCGGCAGTGCAAACCTCGGCGGGAGCCTATGTTTTGGGGGCCCCCGAAATCGTATTGGCTGGTAGCACTGGCTCAGGCAGCACGGAGGCGGACAATGCGGACTCTGACGGCACTGGCTTAGGCAGCACTGACAACGCCGCACTAGAGCGAGTCAAAGCTCTGGCGGGCACGGGTAAACGTGTGCTGGTGCTAGCCCACTCAAACCAGGCGCTAGATCAAAGTGAAAACCCCACGCTACCAAAAGATCTAACCGCCGCCCTGCTGGTGGTGCTAGCTGAGCAGGTGCGTCCCGACGCCGCCCAAACCCTGGATTATTTCAAGCGCCAAGGCGTGGCAGTACGAGTAATTAGCGGTGACAACCCGGTTACTGTGGCCGCTATTGCCGCGCACCTGGGTTTACGTAACCCCGACGGTGGCGAACCGGTTGGGGTTGATGCCCGCACCCTGCCCGCCATTGAAGACACCCAGGCTTTAGCTGACGTGCTCGAAAAACACACAGTGTTTGGGCGCGTAACCCCGGAACAAAAACGTGCCTTCGTTAACGCCCTTAAATCTCGCGGTCACACTGTGGCTATGACCGGCGACGGCGTCAATGATGCTTTGGCACTTAAAGATGCTGACCTGGGTATTGCCATGGGCAATGCGGCCCCAGCTACTAAGGCAGTTTCGCGCCTGGTGCTGCTTAATTCCCAATTTGATGCCCTGCCCTCAGTAGTGGCTGAAGGCAGGCGTGTAATTGCCAATATGGAGCGCGTAGCTTCACTGTTCCTAACTAAAACTATGTGGGCGGCGCTGCTGGCGGCAGTAGTGGCTATAACAGGTTTTGTTTACCCCTTCCTGCCGCGTCAGCTGACCATTGTTTCTTCACTAACTATTGGTATTCCGGCCTTTGTGCTGGCCCTGGCACCCACGAGTCAGCGTTACCGCGCTGGTTTCTTGGCTCGCGTGCTGCGTTTGTCTGTGCCAGCTGGCGTGATTGTGGTAGGCGGGGTGCTATGCGCGCGCCTAACCCTGATTTTGATGGGGGCTAACCGTAACCAAATCAGTTCGGTATGCACCCTGGTGCTTGTGTCCGGCGGGCTATGGTTGTTGTCTTTGACGGCGCGCCCTTGGGTGTGGTGGCGAGCTGCCCTAGTGGGCCTAATGAGCAGCGCCGCCTTAGCCGTGGTGCTGTTGGCACCGCTACGCGGCTTTTTTGACCTGGCGGCGCTAACCGCAAACTCTTGGCTGGTGCTCGCCTGTGCAGCTGGGGCGGTGTGTGCGGCGCTAGAAACCCTAGGGCGCTACAATGCCTCCCATTACCAAAATAGTAGTTTCCAGGGGGCCTAAGCTGGCTCGCGACCTAAACTGGAGCAGCGGTTTAAGCCGGTAATTCCTAAACTGGCACAAAACCTAAGCCAGAGCTTAATCCGGTGGGGGAGAAGCGTTTAGCTGGAAGTGCGCTAAAGGAGCCAACGAAAAGTTGGCCCCGTGTTTAGGTCTGTGTTTAAGAACGTGGGCGCATAGGCGCGGTAGAGGCGCGTACCACCAGGTCAGGGTTGTAAACGTAATCCTCATGGACAAGCGTGCGGGCTGAGCCCATAGCGTCAAACAGGGTCTGCACAGCGGCATTAGTAATGGCGTTAACTGGTTGACGCACGGTAGTTAGGGCCGGATCCGTGTGGCGCATGAGGAAGGTGTCGTCATAACCCACTACTGAGACGTCGTCGGGAACGCGCAACCCGGCGTCGCGCAAAGCCCGAATTACCCCCAGTGCCTGCATATCAGAGCCGCACACCACCGCTGTGACGCCGGCGCGAATAAGCGGGCCAGTAGCCGCCGCAGCAGCCTCATAGGTGTAGAAAGTTTCCGCCGTTAACGGGTCTTCAACACCCAATAGCTCTTTCATAACCTCCCGGAAAGCAGCTAGTTTCCGGGCTGAAGGAACCACATGGGAGCGGCCAGTAAGTAAGGCGATATTGCGGTGTCCAAGCTGGGTCAGGTGGCCTACCGCAGCACGGATACCGGCGGCGTCGCCAGTAGAAAAGTCTGGGGCAGCAATCTCAGCGCGGGCGCCATTAATAGTCACGAACGGAATACGTCGATCCGTTAAATCCTGGTAGCGGTTAAGGTCGCCTAAATAATCAGCGTGACGGCCGGAGACAAAAATAATGCCGTCAACATCGTGGGCAAGAAGTGACTCAAGATGGTCTAGTTCTGAGGTAGCGCCGGGGGTTTGCGAACGCAGCATGGCCACCCCGCCAGAGGCGGCAATAGCGTTTTGTAGGTTATGGGCGAAAGCCGCAAAAATTGGGTTGGTCAGTTCAGGTAAAATCACGCCCACATTAGGTACGTTGCTGGTAAGCTCTAGTACAGGGCGTTCATAGCCCAGCTCATCAATAGCGGTAAGTACTTTAGCCCTAGTCGCTTCGGAAACTTGGCCCACTCCGTTGAAGACACGCGAAACAGTTGCAGTAGAAACCTGCGCATGCGCGGCGATGTCTGTCATGCGAGTGCGTTGCTTCGACATTGAAGACCCTCTCTAAATACAGGGCTATTACAGGGGAAACTTACCTAACCAATATAGCAATTAAAAATCTTAACGAAAACTGTTGCAGAAACGTTTCAGGGCGTTTACAGTGGAAGGTAATGTCGACCGCTAACGGGAGTGGCGACAACGCAACAACAGGAGTTGACATGCGACGTGGCATAGCGGCGCTTGTAGCCATGATCATGGCAGCCTCGCTGGCTGCCTGTGGTGGCTCAACTGGCGCTACTAAAAACCAGTCTGACGCAAGTACAGCTGTACTTACTGTCTGGGCTGACGATACGCGATATACCCAGATTCAGGAACTAGCAAAAGACTTCACCGCCTCCAGCGGCATTAAGGTCAATGTGGTTCAAAAGTCTGAGTCCAACATGGACCAGGAATTCATTACCCAGGTTCCCACCGGCAAGGGACCTGACGTTACCGTAATGGCCCACGACAAGCTAGGTTCCCTAGTCTCCAACGGTGTAGTTGCCCCCGTTGACCTAGGTGAGAGCAAAGACAAGTTCTCCGATGCTGCCATTGCAGGCGTAACCTACGACGGTCAGACCTACGGTGTGCCCTACTCGGTAGAGTCTGTGGCTTTGGTGCGTAACAACAAGCTCACCACCGCTACCCCCAAGACCTTCGATGAAATGATTAGTGCCGGCAAGAGCGCCGGTGTTAAATACCCCTTCATCGTGCAGATGGGCGACAAGGGCGACCCCTACCACTTCTACGCCTTCCAGACCTCGTTTGGTGCTCCCGTATTTAAGCAGGGTAAGGATGGCTCCTACACCAACCAGCTGGCGCTAGGCGGCCAAAACGGTCTGAACTACGCTAACTGGCTGCGTACCCAGGGTAAGGCTGGGATCTTCAACCCCTCCATCACCTCTGACATCGCCAAGGAGGCCTTCCTTAACGGCCAGTCACCCTATATCGTGACCGGCCCCTGGAACATCAGCGACTTCCGCAAGGCCAATATGGACATCTCCATCCTGTCCATCCCTTCTGCTGGAGGGAAGTCGGCTCAGCCTTTCGTTGGTGTACAGATGTTCTACCAGTCCTCCAAGACTAAGAACCCGGTGCTGGTAGCTAAGTTCTTCCAGTTCCTGCAGACCAAGCAGGCCCAGGCCAAGCTCCAGCAGCTTGGTAATCGTGTACCGGCCATGAAGGAAGTAGCTAAGGAGGTCACCGACCCCGACATTAAGGCCTTCGCGCAGGTTGCCGGTGAAGGTGTGCCCATGCCGGCAATTCCGGAAATGGGTTACGTATGGGACTACTGGGGTACCACCGAGGTTGACATTGTCAACGGTAGTCAGGATCCCCAGGCCGCATGGAACGCCATGATTAAAAACATCGAGTCCAAGTTCAAGAAGTGAGTGCGGATAATGGCTGACACTAAGAAGCAGGCGAGCTATTCGCCTTCACATGCGCGCGACGTTATGCGCCCTGGCTTCATTGCCAAACTAGTTTTGATGATGCTCATCGACGCCCTGGGCGTCTATGGCCTGTTCGCTGCTTGGACTGCTGGCTCTACCGCCATCGCCGTCACCATGGTGATCGGGCTAATCATCATCAACTGGGTTTACTTCTCCAAGCGGATGCTGCCCGCCAAGTACCTGGTTCCCGGCATGGTATTCCTGCTGATCTACCAGGTGTTCGTAATGGGCTACACCGGTTACGTGTCACTGACCAACTACGGTCAGGGCCACAACTCCACCAAGGATGACGCCGTCAACTCGATCCTGGCTGCCGGTGAGCAGCGAGCCGAGGGAGCACCCACCGTGCCCACCGCCGTCGTCGAAAACGGTGACAAACTACAGCTGGTAATCCGTGACGCAAAAACCGGCAAGCTTATGATCGGTGACGCCAAGACCAAGCTCAAGGACGTTGAAGGCGAATCTACCGCCACCGCCATTACCTCGGTTAAGGGTCACAAGATCCTCACCTTCGACCAGATCGTAGCCCGTCAGGACGAGGTAGCTAAGCTACAGGTTCCGGTTAGCGATAAGGCTACCGACGGTCACTACAAGACCACCGACGGTACCCACGGTTACCTGGCTAAGTCCATCTACAGCTACGACGCTAAGAGTGACAAGCTGACCAACACCCACACCGGTGTGGTCTACCAGGCTGACAACAAGACCGGTGTCTTCAAAGACGCTAGCGGCGTTGAGCTCAAGCCCGGTTGGCGCGTATTTGTAGGCACCAAGAACTACACCGAAATGTTCACCGGCTCGGAGCTGGCAGCGCCTTTCGTTAAGGCACTGATCTGGTCCTTCGTGTTCTCCCTGGTGTCGGTGCTGTCCACCTTCGCGCTGGGTCTGTTCCTGGCCATGGTCTTCCACGACAAGCGCGTAAAGGGCCGCAAGATCTACCAGTCACTGCTGATCCTGCCCTACGCCTTCCCGGCCTTCCTGTCCACGCTGGTATGGCACGGTATGCTCAACAAGGACTTTGGTTTCATCAACCAGTTCTTCTTCGGCGGCGCCCACATTCCGTGGCTCGAAAACGGCTGGCTGGCCAAGCTCTCGATCCTGGGCGTGAACCTGTGGCTCGGTTTCCCGTACATGTTCCTAGTGTGCTTGGGTGCCCTGCAGTCCCTGCCCAGCGATGTGGAAGAGGCTGCCAAGATGGATGGCGCTACCGGTCTGCGTACCTTCTGGTCAGTTAAGCTGCCGCTGGTACTACAGTCCACTGTGCCGCTGCTGATTGCCTCCTTCGCATTCAACTTCAACAACTTCTCGTTGATCTACATGCTCACGGGTGGTGGCCCCAACTACAAGAACATTTCGGTTCCCGTTGGTGAAACCGACGTGCTTATCTCCATGGTTTACAAGATTGCCTTCGCCGGTGGCTCGCCCAACTACGGCCTGGCATCAGCCATGTCTATCTTCATCTTCGTGGTGGTGGGCGTAATCGCCTGGCTCGGCTTCCGCCGTACTAAGGCACTGGAGGAACTGTGATGGCTAAGACTAAGAAAAATCAGCCCAAGCTGCACACTGCCATCACCGGCAAGCGCTGGTGGCAAGAAGTAGGCTGGCGCCACATTGTGGGCGTGCTGGCAGTTATCTACTGCCTAGTGCCACTTATCTACGTGGTTTCGGTGGCTCTAACGCCGCGCGCCACTTTGACCGGTGGACTGTTCAAGAACTTCCAGTTCTCCACCATGTTCGAAAACTTCACCGCCCTGGGCACGGGCAAGTACTCCGTGTTCTGGTCTTGGATCCTTAACTCGCTGATCGTGTCCTCTGTGACCGCTGTGGGTACCGTGCTGATGGGTGCGGCTGCGGCCTACGCCTTTAGCCGTTTCCGTTTCCGTGGCCGTCGCGGTACTCTGACCGGTTTGCTGCTGATCCAGATGTTCCCGCAGATGCTAGCCTTCGTGGCACTGTTCCTGTTGCTGCTGGGTCTGCAGGATGTATTCCCGGCTCTGGGTCTGAACTCTAAGCTAGGTCTGATCTGCGTGTACCTGGGTGGTGCGCTGGGTAGTAACACCTTCTTGCTCTACGGGTTCTTCAACTCCATCCCGCGTGAGCTAGATGAGGCTGCAGAGATCGACGGCGCCTCGCACGCCCAGACCTTCTGGACCATCATCATGCCGCTGGTGCTGCCGGTGCTAGCCGTGGTGGGGCTGCTGAGCTTCATCTCCTCCTTCGGCGACTTCGTGATTGCCCGCGTAGTGCTGCAGACCCAAGACCAGTACACACTGGCTGTGGGTATGTACGCTTGGGCTTCGGACGCACGTAACGCCCCGTGGGGTATCTTCGCTGCTGGTGCGGTAATCGCGGCTGTGCCCGTGGTGCTGCTGTTCCAGTACCTGCAGAAGTACATTGTTTCTGGTCTGACCGCTGGTGCGGTTAAGGGCTAGTAGCTAAAAGTTAAGGAGGCCTCGGCGTTTTGCTGGGGCCTCCTTGCTGTATGTGGACAGTTAATTTACTTGGCCTCAAGTTTGCTAATATTCCAAACTGGAGCGTAGGTAGTTAGTCTAGCTGCATTTCTAATATTTGATGTGGATGAGAAATATCCATATGTAAGGAAACGAAGTGGTGTCGGAGCCCAATATTTTGTCTTTGAAAAACCTATCGATAGAGACCTTGTATAAGCGTTACAACAGATTGACTCAGAGTCTACCGAGGTGTATGCGTTGGCTTGCTTTGGTGTTCGCTCCGGCAGGTATCAGTTTTATTGTTTTTAGCGCTGGTCTATTGAACGTGGCCGGGGCCTTGGTAGTCACGGCAGGTATAGATCGTGTGACAGTTACTAGAGAAGGCATTTCCTATGTAACTTGGTTACTGATCTTAGCTTTCTTAGTTGAATCCCTGAGTTGTTGGGTCAAAGACCGTTACGAAATGCTGCTTACAGTAGTAGTGCGGCAGTTAACCTATCGTCGTTTCCGACAGTTGTTTCAAACTTCAGCTTCTATAGCTGAAGTTCGCGAGTATGTTTTAACCTATCCTGGACAGATCAGCCAGTTTGCCTACGTTGTAGATTTTGCTGTTTCAACAGTTCAAATCATTATCTTTGTTATCGCTTCACTTGTGCTTTACGGGGCAAACGGTGTCATTGCCACGCTGCTTATCGTTGCCTTGGTAATCGTCAGTCTTCGGCTTATCAACCTGATCGGTCGCCTATGGGAACAATATGTTGGGTTAGAAGGAGAACGTAGACGATGGATCCAGAAGGTAGCTGACTCATTACCCCGAGGACGCTATATCCCCAGTTGGGGCACAGCGTTAGACAAGATTTCTAGCATCAGGAGTAGCGAAGAAAAACTCCTGCATGCAAGAGTGCGCCTGCAGGTTCTAAACGGTTTTCTTGAGAAAGGCGCGCTAACCACCATGCTTGCCTTGGTGGCAATAGTGGCTGCTTGGCTCTGGCCGAACGCTGGTTTTGGGTTGGGAATTATCCTGGCAGCTCGCTACTTGTATGCGGCGGTACAAAACAACGTCATTAACTATCGAGTTATCCGTCTAGCTCTACCGATGATGCGTGAACTTGATAAGTTAGAGAAAAGCTCTCAAAACACTGTAGAAGACCAGACTGCACTCGAAGCTCTAGGCACCTGTGAGGTTATCCCAGCTGATTCTAAACGAGCCAATAAGTTACGCGAATACGTGAGCGTGACAGGCTCTGCATTTGTTCCACGTAACCCGGAGCTATCACAGGCAATTTTATCTGCCTGGTATACCGGCGCTTCGCCGCGTCAAGTATCATTGTTTGCTGAACTGGCTGAGGCTATGGGACTTAACCAAGAGGTGGTCTCACGGTTGTGGCGGGATGTAAAAACCCTGTCATCAGGGGAAAAGCATCGGGCTGCGGTAGCTATTGTCTTGGCTGATGAGCCTAACTGGCTAATTTTGGATGATACATTCGCAGCTCTAGATCCAGCGATGCGAGAAATCGTTGCTAAAAAAATCTTAGCCAGTGTGCCAAACTGTACGCTTTTAGCGAGCTCTGAAGAGTATGTTCCAGACGCACTAGCTAATCGACTGTCCCTAACACATCGCGAGCTGTCACTTGGTAAGTTACATGCTGAGCAGCTAGCAAGCCAAGAACTGGGGAGTTTGGAGGAAGTAGTCGACCTGCCTGATCCTCAGGCAGAAAAGGCAATATTCCAGCGAACACTAAAGCTTTTGTTTGGGCCGCATATTGTCTGGATAGGGCTAGGCGCGTTATTGCTTAGCGGGTCCACGGTTGCTTTTGCGCTTACGGTAGCTCAAAACAATCTGCACTTTGAGATTGTGGGAGTTTCGCTGGGTTGCATACTGGCCGCAGTGCTTGGTTCTATCATCTTTTTTGGGGCACTTTATCGGGTACCGATTACTAGATTGACTGCTCTACATGAGCGGGTTGTCTATAGGCTTGACCAATTCGCATCTCCTAGAACTAGTGGCGCGGTTGTGGGGAGGCTAGGGGAAGATTTCTCTGATTTACAAATGTCTGTGCCTGGCGCTGTGGGGTCAGTGTTTTTAGTTTGGGTGCAGTCTGCTCTGCTTATTGCTGGTGCTGTGGCCGGCGCACCTCTCTTCATAGTTGTAGTTTGTGCGGTAGCTCCACTTGCTTGGCTTGTGGGGCGTCAGGGTTCTAAATGGATTCTTCCGGCGTCGACGGCGTGTGCTAACGCGCGCGGGGAATTTATTGGGGTGGTTAGTGCGCAGGCTAGCGCGCATACTGCGCCGGTTAGTGTTGGTCTGCGTCAAGCAGGAGAGCGTGCCTATGTTGATTCAGAAACCAGCTATGTTGCTAGCTCTATTCAGTTAGCTGATGCCTACGCTCTTCGTAGCGGACTTATTCAGTTGCTTGTGTTGACTTTGAAAATCTCTGCGGTGCTTCTAGTTTCACTGAGCGGTGGAGTTGGCACGTTGATAGCTCCTGCGGCCGTGATTTATTTTGCGTTGACCTTGTCGTCTGGCTTGCAGTCTGTGGTGGAGACATTACAGGAAGTGGGGGTGGTCAGTTTGACGGCTGAGCGTGTGAGGATGCTTGAAGATTTTCAAACAAAACGTTCTCAGGTTCCGGTCCGTCATGGTGAGTTGGAACAGTTGAAGAGTCTTATTGATTTGGGTTGTTCTTTAATCGCTTTGATTGGGTCAACTGGTGCTGGAAAGTCTGTCATGCTTGATGCGCTTTACCGTAACTATGGTGAGGATAAAGTTACGGTTATCCCTGAGGTAGATCCGTTAGCTGTTGAAGTATCTGACTTAAGCGGGTTAGAACTTGTGCGTTCTGTGCTAAAAGATGATTCCTATCAGCTTGTTTTACTTGACGAGACTTTGAAGGGGCTTAACCCTGTTGAAGAACGTAGTGAGATCGAGTCAATGAAGCAGATTTTAACTCGTACTGGTAAACAAGCTGTGGTTGTACTCCACTCACGTTCTAACCTTGATTGTTTTGAAGCAGTAGTGAACTTAAATGGGTAAACTTAAACAAACTTTATATTTTTCTGTGCGTTACCTTAATGAAGAAAGAATGCTCTATAGGGCAATGCCATGCCATCGCTGCGCCCCTGACGCTGAGTGCCCATACCTGGTCATCACTCGCTCGCACGCCGGGCATTTGGGGGTATTCATACTCCCACGATGAAACAACCAACTTCAATGTGGATTTTCCCGCACCAGCAAGCCGAAAAGTCGCTACAAAACCAACACGTTTTGTCTTAATAACCCGCGCATTCGGCCTAGCCTTGTTGTATCATAGTGGCGCGGGTAACTTTCTGTTACCCGAATATGTTCAGATTCTGAGAGATTGGACAAGTCATGGTCCCCTTTGACCTTGGCACCCGTGTTGAAGAGGTTGAGGAAGCTGTTTGTCCTCAAATCACCTCGACGTTCCTGTGCACCCCTGGGTGCCCGACCGGCGGCATTGCACGCTTCACTACCCAGTGCACTAACGGCTGCAGCATCTCTGTTGGCTGCAAGTGGTTAGTAGCTTTGTCACAACAGTCGACCCTGGAGATAAGGCATCCTAGACCTTACCTCCAGGGCCGTTTTCTTTGAAAGGTAGGCCATGCCAGCTATATCGGTAACTGATTTGTCGGTTGGGTACAAGAATTCCCCAGTAGTGAGCGGCATTAACTTGCAGCTAAATACTGGCAGGATAATCTGCCTCCTTGGACCAAATGGAGCAGGTAAAACCACCTTAATGAAAACGCTCCTTGGTCGGATAAAACCAGTAAGTGGCCACATTAGATACGATCAGACAGACATTAGCGAAATGTCAGCTGCAATCGACCATCCAAGCCACTTTCCATATCTGAGTGGTAAACAAAATGTACAGGTCGTCGCGGCATTCTGGGGTCTGGATGTTGATCCTGAGTCGGCCTTGGATAGTGTGGACATCGTCCGCGCTGCCCACGGGCGGAAAGCCAAGGACTACTCGACCGGCATGAAGGAACGGCTGGAGCTTTGTCTTGCTTTATTACCTAGACCAAAATTTTTGTTCCTTGATGAGCCACAGAATGGTTTGGATCCAGATGGCATGATCTCCTTGTCTGCGACGCTTCGTCGTTATCGGGACGAAGGGAACTGCGTTGTAATATCAACGCACCTCCTCCATGAGATTCAAGGCGTCCCGGATGAGTGTGTCGTAGTTCGTAACGGCAAAGCTTTGCATATCCCCGACCTCAACGGCGTGAATCTCGCGGACCTATATCACCGGAGGTAGGGCCATGCCAATCACTTCAGCTATCCGTGCTTTGCTTACTTACTATTGGAATATCTGGTATTTTCTCGCGGCTATCTTGGGCTCAATGGCGTCGCTATTCCTCGGCGCATGGATTTCAAGTGAGGCAAGCGGAACTCCAATAATAGGGGGATACAGCTTCTTCTTTACTGGAACGCAGCCACTGATTTCCCTCGCATTACTCTTTATACTTGATGCTAGGGTTTCCGAGGTCCACTATGGGGGTTTGCCTCGGCAGGTATACATTGCTTGGTTACCTAGCATCCTGCGCACTATCTGTCGAACGCTTTTAATAATTCTTGTGAACCTGCTTAGTGTGCTGTTATTCGATCTAACAATGGTTTTGTCTGGTTCGAAGATGCACTCAGGGCTAGCGACCCTGCTTTGCTTTCTTACCTTCCAAAGTATACTAATTGCTCTGATCTACTCAACATCAGAAAGTCTCTCAAGACCTCCGGCTGCCGCGGTAATTTCAGGTGTTCTTCTGTACTTCTGGATAGTGCTACCCGGTAACCTAGCTGACAATGCTACCCCATACATATCAAACGCCGTCCACTCCGTAGGGCTGAATCTCAATGGTACCACAAACTCGTTCGTAGATATCCAGGAGCAATCAAATTTCGGTTTCTCTGCGCTTATTCCGATAGCAATCCTAATTATTATCTATGTTCTTGTGACTAGGTTTCGAAGTGAAGGAGCAGTAAGAAAATGAAGTTTTTGTGTTCTATCGAGCGAATCGCAATCATTCGTTGGGTCACGATTGCTTATATCGGTGCACTAGTTCTTCCGGTGCTGTTTCTCCGTTATGGAAATATCATTGCCGTAGGGCAATCCGCGTTACTCATCATGCTCCCAATTGCCACGGCAGGTCTAGCTTTATCGCATGCTAAGGTCCCTGCCTCGTATGTCTCGTTTAGTATTCACGATAAAGTTCTGCTCCGGTTCATTGCTAAATCGCTGCTTCTCGCACAAGTAGTTAACCTTTGTTTGAGTCTGCTTTATGTCTCTGTCATTGGCGAGCTTGTTAATGAGCCACTGTCGAGTCATACTGCTTTAGTACTTGTTTTCTCTTCGGTTGTGCTAACTCTGGCCTGTTTTGCGCTTCGGCTTTGGACTACTTCATTAGTTTCATGGATTGTTATCATCTTTTTTGTGGTGGCAGGTCTTCCGATTAGCACTGGTGATTTTGCAAACTCACCTGTCTTGTTTGCTGTCGTTCCCACGACTTGGATTTCAAAAGGTGCCACCTTTGGCTCTTATATATTTTCTACCGGGATTCTGTTGGCTGCGATAAGTTCGTGGTTTTTACTGAGGTCGGTGAAACGTGCATAGTTATACTATACTTGAAAGGCCGTATGTGAGGATAGCTGCACTTCCAACGGATAGATTTCCAAGTGACGGCAAATCGGTGTCAGCATTTGCTAAAACGGCTCTTCCGGGTTGAGTGTGGGTGACCGGGTGTTGGTCGGGGGTTGCGGGTAGAGGTCGAGGTCCTTGATGATGAGCGGACTTCTACCCCCGCGATCTTCAAAGGACCTCGACAATGTCTCACCCTACCTGCTGCTGCTGTGCGTCGCTTGATCGTTGTGATCGGTGTGATCTGCTCGTCGGTTTGGAGGGCTTCCAT
>ERZ772909.445-NODE-445-length-25827-cov-40.855774_pt1 | contig 25827 bp, 18 predicted proteins | sample MGYA00511137_ERZ772909 | MGnify/ENA primary metagenome ERZ772909 (study PRJEB29015, sample SAMEA2738095) | human oral metagenome | biome: human oral; feature: human-associated habitat; material: saliva | place: China | collected 2270 ... | reverse complement strand
CAAGATGCCAACAAGAAAATGAAAGATGACAGGAAGTTATCTTTTTAATTACGAACCGTATATAACAGTCTAATGACCGATTGGGGTTATCTCTGTGCACAAAACCATCCTCTCCATTCACCTTGGACACAGCCTCGGCGGCACAGCAAAGCGGAGAAAGGTTTAGAGTAAGCGCGGCGGCAGACGGAGAGGTCTGTCGCCGCGATATAAAGAGAGGTCTAATCGACTCAAACCGATAGCACGGAATTAGAGTTCAATGAGTTTGCCTTTTTGTTTTGCTGATTGCACCCATTTAGGTACAACAGTGTTGAGGAATTTGGCTTTGTCTGATTGGAGTTTTTTGACGTCCAAACCGATATAAGCCCACGCCTTTTCCTTGGTTGAGATGTCGGGCATTGGCACATCGCCCGTGAATCCATGCTTCGCCAACACCTTAGCCACAGCAAGACGAGCTTCTTGTGCATAACCAAGACTTTGTGCCAAAATGCGTGTCACTTCTTGAGGAGCATGGAAAGAAGCACCGTGACTCGCCACAGCAAAGTCCCAACGCCACTGACTCTTACGGATAGATTGGAGAGCCGATTTCATTTCAGCATCGGTAGCCCCCTTGTCCCAAGCATATTTTGCTTCGATGTGTGCCTTCGCCAATTCTTTTTCCACACGGTTGCGCACATCGTTCACCATACGTTGACGGTCATAGACGTTCTGACGCAAGGTTTCAGCATCCTCGCGGTGACAAGTTTGGCAAGTCTTGTCGATTTTTGCCAAAGGACTCACAATTTGGTGATCGGTATATTTCACGCCACCTTCGCTCACATAAGGCATGTGGCAGTCGGCACACGACACACCGCGTTGTCCGTGGATGCCCATGCGCCAAAGTTCATAGTCAGGGTGTTGCGCTTTGAGGATGGGAGCACGAGAGAGTTTGTGGGTGTAGTCGGAATAGTTCATTTCGTCATAATACTTCTCCATATCTTCCACTGTCCAACCCTTATCTTGAGGGAAAGTGAGATATTTGCCATCACCCTTGAAGTAGTATTCTGTGTGACACTGAGCGCACACCAACGAACGCATGTCTTGGTGTGGTTGTTCGCTCACGTTCTGACCGCGACGAGCCCACGCTTCGTAGAGTGCAGGACGTGCAGGCTTCAACTTCATGGTGCGTGCATCGTGACAGTCGGAGCAACCAATGGTATTGACAATTTCGTCACCCCATTTGCTCCAAGGAGCTTTGTAGAATTCAGCAATACCCTTTTCGCGCATGATGCGAGGCACGTCGGGACTCTTACAAGTCCAGCAAGTACCAGGTTGCACATCGCTATTGCCGTTCACACCAGGAGCACCCGTGCGAAGGATTTCGCGCATATCTTCTACAGCATGTTTGTGACCACGAGGAGTGTTATATTCCATAGCGAAAGAATAACCTGCCCAAAGCACCACCATTTCGGGGCGTTTTGCAAGCACATCCTCGCGCTGCGAACTATTGAACTCCCCTTTATAAGAAGTGTCGGCTGTCATTGCCCACGTTTGATATTCACGGGGGAAGTCTTCAGCAAACTTCTCGTTGGGAGAAACAATAGAATCTTCAAATATATTTTTGCGATTGTTGTAAATGCTCACCACCTCAGCGCGACGCTCGAGGAGAGAGGAAACGATGAGCCCGAGAACGAAGACTGCAACCATAGAGCCTCCAAATAAGAGCCATCCTTGCCAGCGTTTCAATTGTTGTGCCATGATTTTGTATGTCTTTTTTATGTTTGTGTTATCCAGTTTGTTGTGCCATCTTGCAGCCCACGCTTATTTCAGCATCTTCTGCAACCAGTCTGGTACGGGAGATTGGGGAAGGGGCACCTCAGCTCCAGGAGTTGAAGAGATCGAATTCATTTTGCCGTGTGCCACATCGCGGTGACAATCCCAGCACGCCTTCCCTTCACCACATTTCGCATCCATATAAGTTATGCGACCTGTGTTCACCAACTCTGTGTTCAACGTGGTGTGACAACGCACACAGTTTTCCATAATCACCTCTGCACTCTCGTCTGTGGCTTGGATGGCTTGTCGCTCTTGGCGGGTCACGAATTTGTAAACGTGATTCATACCATCCTTCCCTTTGAAGAAATATTTTCGGAACACGTTGTCGTGCGGCACGTGGCAATCATTGCACGTAGTGTTTCGGGCGTGTGCCCCGTGCATCCACGTTGCGTAGTAGGGAGTCATAATGTGACAGTTCACACAAGCCGAAGGATCATTCCCCAAATAGGTGTGAAATCTGAGCAGATACAGGAAAAGTCCTCCTAACCCTACAAAAATTCCACCCACAAGCAGTAGAACTATCTTTTGACGATATCCCAAACGCGGCAGTCGTCGTAGCAATCTGTTCATGATGTTTTGATGTCTATGATTGTTTGTGTATGCTGCAAATATAAGCAACTTTTTTCTGATAACACAAATTCTTATCCTCATTTTTGAGGACATAGCCCTAAAAAAAGGTTTTATAAGTGAATTTCGAGTGACATTTAGGCCTTTTTGGGTGTTTTTCATACTGATACTTACCTAGATAGAGATTTAACAATGCGCAAGACAAACGGTACAATCACTTCTCTCTGCAAGGGATGTACACTTATTTCCTGCACAGATGCGCCCTTATATATAGATATGGGTTTATAAGTCCTAAAAACGGAAGAATGCAGACCTAAAAATTGTTGGCATAGGCGCAAAACAACATCACACCCAACTAGACGGTATTTTGTTCTTCATCCTCTCGCGCGCCTACACGCACGCGCACACCTTCAGGGATTTTACATTTTTTGCCGTCACAAGTGTCACACAACATACTTTATTCCTCAAACAACCAATTGATTTCAAACTATTTATATTGTCATTCGGAAATCATTCATCAAATCAAAACGAGCCGTTATTTTCAACAAAACAACACGTCGTTTTCAACAAAACAACACGTCATTTTCACTAAAACATCACGTCGTTTTCATCAAAACAACACGTCATTTTCACTAAAACATCACGTCGTTTTCATCAAAACATCACGTCGTTTTCACTAAAACGACAGGTCAATAAGAGGGAAAGATCAGCATCCCATTTTCTGCATAATCAGACCACTTTCTCTCGGCTTCATCCTTGATTTTTCGGACTTTCAGAGGAGAGTGTGTAAACGAATGTTAGAAAATAGAGATAACAAACGGATTTACAACAACTTATCCAGAGAAGTGTGACACTTGTGACAGCAAAAAAACGAAAACTCCTGTTAGGGCGCGCGTACACGCGCACGCGAGGAGTAACGATTTATATTGATTAACCCTCCTCAAAACAACCCAAGGCGCAAAAAAAAGTTTCCACTCTCACGAGGAGAATGGAAACTATACCATAACCTAAAAAAGTCAAGTTCGGGATTACTTGCGGAGACCCAAAGCCTTAACGATGGCACGGTAGCGTTCGATATCACGATCCTTAAGGTAGTTAAGGAGGGCGCGACGCTTACCTACGAGTTTCACAAGTGAACGCTCAGTGGCATGATCTTTACGGTTGGAGCGCATGTGTTCCGTCAAGTGACTGATACGGTAGGAGAACAAAGCAACTTGGCTCTCAGCAGAACCAGTGTCGGTGTTGGACTTTCCGTATTGTCCAAAGATCTCACTCTTCTTTGCAGAATCTAAGTACATGTTGAGTAGATTTGATAAATGAATAAAAGTGGCTAGCTTTCGGGCATAGCGTGGCAAAGGTACGATATTTTGACTAACTCACCAAATTTCCCCTTCATTTTATGGAAAAAATGACCCGTAATATGTGTTTTTTGCCACAAAAGGACTACAAAAATTGGTGGCACAGCGCGATTGTTGTAACTTTGTGGCTGAAAATGGCCTATCAAGCTCCTCAACACGCGCTCCTCGCTCGACACACTTTTGTCCGGATGGCGATGATGATGCTCGTTCTTCTCGTAGGAATGGGAACTCAACGTGTGTTTGCTCAACAGGATGTAGCCTTTCTCCACTATTGGCGCATGGAAACACAATGGAATCCTGCCGCCGTGGGACAATCTCCCCAATTGAGCATTCAGGGTGCGGTGCAAACGCATGCCATGGGCTATGAGCAAGCCGGAAGCACAATGTGGGCAGGGGCTGACATGGCTTTTGTCATGGGCAACACCCAGCATGGAGTGGGGGCTATGTTCCTCAACGACAACATTGGTTTGTTTTCTCACAAACGATTTTCACTGCAATATGCCTACCACCAACCTTGGAAAGGGGCTACCTTGGCTTTTGGGGTGCAGGCGGATATGCTGCAAGAGAGCATAGATGGGTCGAAGGCTGATTTGGGCAACAAAAGCGATCCCGCTTTCCCTTCGGCACTGGTGAATGGCTCGGCTTTCGATTTGACCATAGGGTCATACTATCAGCGCAAAGCTCTGCGCCTTTCAGCATCCTACCATCACCTGGCTGCACCCACGGTGAGATTGGGCGAAACGCACGAACTTCCCATTCGCGGAGTGTTAAATGTGGGCACACAATACAATATACGCACCAGTTCTCCGTTTTTCACCATAATCCCTTCGGCGATGTTGCACAGCGATTTCACCGACTACCGCATCGATGTGACGCTCCGCGGACAATACTCCTTTGAAAATCGCTTGATTTTTGGCGGCATCAACTATGCTCCGCAACGCAGTGTAGCACTCTTTGTGGGAGGAACACTGCAAGGCATCGACATTAGTTATGGATACGAAGCCTACACCTCGGGGTTGGGCTTGGGTGCTGGACAACACGAGATTGTTTTGGCTTATCGTCTTCCCTTGGATTTGGGACGAAAACAACGCAACTTACACAAAAGCGTGAGATGGCTCTGAGTGACAAACTCTGAACATACCCCTTCGGATTTACCACTTTTCTCCTAATCCCCATAGAGTATTCCTCCCTCTCCTTCACAATTCACATGAATATGACAACAACTCATCGACATATTTCTTCGCTCTTCGCTGGTTTGCTGACGCTCACCGCAATGCTTACCTCTTGTTTTAGCAGTAACTCGCTGGCTATGCGCAATGGTGGCGAGGTGACAGGCACGCGTTCGTCAGTGCCGCTCGAACCCACGCCTTATGGCATGGTGGAAGTGAAACGCGGCTATCTGAAAGTGGGACTCACCGAAAACGACAGTTTGTGGGGATTGCCTAATCAACAGAAGGATATCTCTGTGGATGGTTTTTGGATGGATCAAACGGAGGTGACAAACTCGATGTATCGCCAGTTTGTGGAATGGGTGCGCGACAGCATTTTGCGCGAACGCATGGCTAATCCGGCTTACGGCGGTGATGAGACTTACAAAATCGAGGTGGACAAATACGGCGACCCCGTGAAACCTCACCTCAATTGGAATAAACCACTCCCTTGGCGCAAACCCAACGAAGATCAGGAACGCGCGCTCAACAGTGTGTATCGCACGCATCCCATCGATGGAACAAAGATGCTCGACACGCGCCAATTGAACTATCGCTATGAGGTGTTTGACTATGAGAAGGCGGCTTTGCGCAAATATCGCTTGGATCCGAAAGAACGCAATTTGAACACCGACTTCGACACGAGCGATGCGCCGGTGATGATTTCAAAAGATACGGCTTACATCAACGACAATGGCGAGATTGTGCGCGAAACCATCAATCGTCCACTTTCTTCGCTCTACGATTTCTTGAATACTTACATTGTTCCTGTTTATCCCGACACCACTGTGTGGGTGAACGATTTCCCCAATGCGAACAATGGGACGTATTTGAAGAATTATTTCTCATCTCCTGCATATAATGATTACCCTGTGGTGGGGGTGACGTGGGAACAAGCACAAGCTTTTTGCGCATGGCGCACTGACTTTCTACTTCGTGGCATGGGCCCAGAAGCGCGCTACATTCAACGCTACCGCTTGCCTTCGGAAGTGGAGTGGGAATATGCGGCTCGCGGCAAGGAGGGACACACCTATCCTTGGGAAGGGGCTGCCACTCAAGACAAAAATGGCTGTTTCTTTGCCAACTTCAAACCTGACCGCGGTAATTACACGGAAGATGGCAATTTGATTACTTCGCGCGCTGGTCAATATGGCGCGAATGAAAATGGATTGTTCGATATGGCCGGTAATGTGGCGGAATGGACAAACACGGTGTTCACGGAGTCGGGGGTGCAATCTATGGCTGACGTCAATCCTGAATTGCGATACGATGCGGCGAAAGAAGATCCTTATTTCTTGAAACGCAAGAGTGTGCGCGGTGGTTCGTGGAAAGATCCGCTCTCTTACATCCGCTCGGCTTGGCGCACGTGGGAATATCAAAATCAACCTCGCTCTTACATCGGTTTCCGCTGCGTTCGCTCGAAGGCAGCAACGGTGAGTGCTTCGGCCTCAACCAAAAAACAGAAATAAACGCGAAAAGTGGTCTACTCGCTGATAAATGTCTAAACATTAACATCAAAACAAGATGTCCAAACTCAATATCGTCACTCGTTTGCAGCACTGGATGGACAGTGTGCCGGGTCAAACTTTCCTCAACTATGCTTATTCTTGGGGTGCTGCCATCGTGATTTTGGGCGCACTCTTCAAACTTACGCACTTGCCAGGGGGCAACATAATGCTGTTCTTGGGTATGGGCACGGAGGCTTTGGTGTTTTTCCTCGCTGCTTTCGATCGTCCTTTTGACAAAAAGGAAATTGGCAAGGACTTGCCTAAGGATTTTGAAACGGACGAGGAGATTGAACGCGCAGAGGGACTGACGGTTGCGCAAGAAATGCCGATGAAAGAAGAGTTTGTAGGGGAAACCTTGGATTTACCTGAGTTGAACGACGATGATTCTCAACCTGCAACGACAATAGAGGCTTGCTCGGCTCAACAAACAGACGCTGCTCCTGCGGTGATTTCCGAAGTGGCGGCAACTGTGACTCCAGCTATTGCTGCGCACTACGAAGCTCCTGAGGGACAAGAGAGTGTGGCGCAAAGTGCACAACAACTTTCTACAATCATTCGTTTGGCAAATGATGAGTTGCTGCGCCGCACGCAAGCTGTGCTTTCTCCCGAAATGGAAGCGGCTACAGAAGATTACATCGCTAAACTCCGCACACTCAACGAAACGCTATCAAAAGTGGATGAACAGAGTGCAAGACTGACGCGCGATTCGCAAGAGATGGAAAATCTCAACCGCACACTCATTGGTATCAACAAGGTGTACGACCTGCATTTTGCATCGATTTCACGACAGGTGACGACTATCGAAGAAATCAACAACCAAACGCAACAACTTGCTGCAAAGATTGAAGAGGTAAACCGCATCTACACTCGTATGATGCAGACGCTCAACGTGATGGGAAATCCGATGGCTTCTGCCAACGAAGCGCAATAAGACTTCAACGTTCGTCTTTGTTTCATCACTACACCTCACGCTCTGTCTACGATTATCAATTTAGAATAAAGTTTTAGCCTACAATGTCTGTAAAGAAACGTCCAGTGTCGCCGCGACAAAAGATGATCAATCTGATGTATGTCGTGCTTATGGCTATGTTGGCACTCAATGTGTCTACCGACGTGCTCAAGGGATTTGACCTTGTGGGCGAGAGTTTGACGCGCACAACTTCGAACGCGGAACAAGAAAATGAGGCGATATTGGCTGATTTTGCGCAACAATATCGTGCTAACCCTACGAAGGTGAAGCCTTTTTGGGACAAGGCGCAAGCGGTAAAGTTGGCTTCCGACAATTTGTGCAAAGAGGTGGAGGAACTGAAATGGGCGATTGCGCGCGAAGTGGATGGCACGAAAGGAAATCCTGCTGCGCTTCGCAACAAAGAGGACTTGGAGGGGGCTGCTGCGGTGATGCTCAATCCAACAACGCTTCGCGGTAAAAAACTCTTTGAACGCATCAATCAATACCGCAATTTTGTGACGGCTTTCATCACCGATCGTCGCAGACAAGCTATTGTGGCGGCTAATCTTTCTACTGATGTTCCTAAATCTACGGACAATATGGGGAAAAATTGGCAAGAATATATGTTTGAATCGATGCCTTCTGTGGCGGCTATCACGATGTTGAGTAAACTCCAAAGCGATGTGCGCAAAGCTGAAGGGGAGGTGCTACACACGCTTGCCGCAAACATTGGGGTGAAGGATATTCGTGTGAACGAACTCAATGCTTATGTGTTGCCCGAGGCAACTACGCTCTTCCCGGGTGACGAATTCCGCTCGCATATCTTTATGGCTGCGGTGGACACGACACAACGTCCTGAAATCTTCGTGAATGGTCGTCGCATCTCTACTGACGGTAAATATAATTTCCGCGTGGGTGCACCGGGTACTTACGATTTCCGCGGATATATCACGTTTCCCAACGCGTCTGGCGAGGTGGTGCGCCGCGATTTCTCTCAACACTATACGGTGATTGCACCTCCCACCGGGGCTACTGTGGCTGCCGACTTGATGAACGTTTTGTATGCTGGCTACGATAACCCAATTTCGGTGAGTGCTTCGGGCATTTCTTCCGACAAGATTCATCTTGCTATGACGGGTGGTTCGCTCACTTCGCGTGGTAATGGGAAATATGTGGCGCGTCCTGCTCACGTGGGACAAGAGGTGCAGTTCACGGTTACGGGTGAAGTGGGTGGAAAAACGCAAACAATGGGGGCATTCTCCTTTAAAGTGCGCAAACTCCCTGATCCTCAAGCGTTCATTTCACTGGGAAATGATCAATTCCGCGGTGGGCGCATTGCGAAAGGTAGCATTGTGGGTGCGACTAAATTGGATGCGGCTATTGATGATGGTTTGCTGAACATTCCTTTCCACGTGCAATCCTTTGAATGTGTGTTCTTCGATCGTCTTGGTAATGTGCTACCTCGACCTTCTGCTGGCGCGAATTTCACAGACGCGCAACGCGAACTTATCCGTGGTCTTTCACGTGGTAAACGTTTTTACATCAGCAATGTTCACGCAGTGGGTCCTGATGGTATCGAAAGAACCCTCAATGGATCGATAGAAGTCATTATAAATTAGAGGTTAGACGTTAGAGATTAGATTTTCTAGTGATTCTAGTTTTTCTAGAACTTCTAGTCTTTCTAGCTCTTCTAGTCCTTCAAGACCTTATAGTTCGTCTAGTTCCTCTAACCCCATATAACTATGCATAGAATACTATTCTCCCTTATTCTGCTCTTTTTCGCTGCACACAGTGTGGCGCAACCTCCTGCACGCTTGCGAGAAGCAACCAAGGGTGCGGCAAATGCAGGACAAAACGCGCAGAACACACAAGATGTACCGAATTCTGCCGAAGAAGACAACAACTCTTCCACAAATCCTCAGCGGAAAGCTGCTGCACAACGTGGAAGCATCCGCGAATTTCCCACCGCAGCTCCAATGCCTGAAAATGCAGCCTGGAGACGCGATGTCTATCGTATGCTAAAACTCAGCGAAGATGCCAACGCTCCGCTCTATTATCCCATCACTCCAGCTTCCGGACGCGTGAATCTGTTTGTCTATCTCTTTCATCTGATTCTCAAAGGGAAAATTCACGCTTACGAATACACTCCCGACGCTATCGAGCATTTCGATGAGAAACACATCGTCAAGGGAAAGAAAATCATGGACGACAACCACATTTTCTACGAAGCCAATGAAGGACGTTTGCGCGTGAATGACGCAGATATTCCCTCTGAAGACGTGAAACGCTATTACCTCAAAGAAAGCATCTATTTCGATCAGCAAACCGGTACGTTCCGCTCTAAAGTTTTAGCACTCTGTCCCATCGTGGTGAGCGATTTCGGAGATGGTCAGTTGCAATCAACTCCGCTTTTCTGGGTCAACTACGAAGAAGCGGCTCCACATCTTGCAAAACTCTCGCTCATGGCTAGCAATTTCAACAATGCGTCAGAGATTTCTGCAGACGATTACTTCAACACGACACGCTATCACGGAGATATTTATCAAACGAAGAATCTTCAAGACAAAACCATTGCACAAATGGCTGTGAGTGATTCGGCGCAAAACAAGATTCGCGAACGCATAGAACAAGAAATCAAAGATTTTCAAGAACGTATTTGGGGAAGCAAAGAGCAATCTTTGGTCAAAGATGCCGACAACGAGGTGACTCAACCCAGTGACTCAGCAATGACAAACGAAAAAGAGGAAACTCCTTCGAAAAGTCGTCGCAATAGTCGTCGTTCCTCAGTCAAAACCACCACTCCCAAAGCTCCAAAGACTCCAAAACCAAAGACCACTAACAATCAGTCGGGAACGCTCTCCGTTCGCCGACAACGACATTAGTTTTATTCCGTAGCTCTGCTAGACATCCTCGCAGTGCACGATGGGTGTTTCCATTGAGGGGACACCTTTTTTGAAAACTTTTCAACGCAACTTCAGTGACAGGACGCTCAACTTCAGTAACAGAACGTTCAACTTCGCTTCGTAGTGCTCAAACGAGTTGCACAACGCTCAGTCGAGCTACAAAGTTTTCAACTTCTCACCGTCGACATCAACTTCCATCGCTACAATAATTTCTATATATGAAAGTCATCAACTTCTCGGAACACAACACCGTCATCAACAACTATCTCGCTGAACTCCGCGACATCGATGTTCAAAAAAACCGCGCGTGGTTTCGTCAAAACCTTCGTCGCATTGGTCACGCCATGGCATTTGAAGTGTCGAAAACCCTCGACTACTCCAAAAAGATGGTACAAACTCCCCTCGCTGAGGCAGAAGTGAACACCACTGACGATCGCATTGTCATTGGCACCGTATTGCGCGCTGGACTTGCACTCCACGAAGGCTTCTTAGACGTGTTTTCTGACGCCGACAGTGCCTTTGTGAGTGCTTATCGCAAGGAAGGACGCAAAGACGACATCGAGATTTGCGTGGAATACATCGCTTCTCCCAATCTCGACGGTAGCACCTTTATGCTCGTCGACCCCATGTTGGCTACAGGTGGTTCGTTCAATCTGGCTTATCAGGCTTATCTCACCAAAGGAACGCCTAAAAAACTCCACATCTGCGCAGTGATTGGTTGCGAAGAAGGCGTGCAACGTCTCAAAGAACTCTTCTCCTCCGACGATGTTACGCTCTGGATTGCAGCGATTGACCCCATCCTCAACGAACAAGCCTACATTGTTCCAGGACTCGGTGATGCTGGCGACCTCTGCTACGGTGATAAACTCTCCGAATAAGAGAAAAACTAATATCAGAAATTCTATCTCAGAAAAGCCTATCACAGAAAGGATTTTCAAAGGTATTTTCCTTTGGAAGCAAAGTATTCCTTTGAAAATGGAATACCCGTTAAACAGGATATTCCTTTGAAAGCGAATTTTTTCGTTTGAAAGCAAACTTTCTCCTCGAAGTCGAAATACAAAGTAAGAGAGGCCGTGTCAAAACAGCGTTGGTTTTGACACGGCCTCTTCTTATACCTCAAAGAGATTACTCATCATTGGCAAGAAGACGCACTTATTTCAGATAAGTTTTTCCCGAAGCATTGAGCATTGGGTGGAGTTTTACAAGTGGAATCAACACAGAAGGACTGCCAGCTGCGTAAGGTGCAATCTCATATTGCTGATAGACGAGTTGCATTCCCTTCTTGGTGAGCCAAGGATCAGCCTCGGGCAGAGGAAGAAGAGCCAATCGCGTATCCACGTCATCGTATCCATCTATCGCACTGCACTGCAACACACCGCTCAATTCTTCCTTATTGCTCACTTCTAAAGCCTTGATGAGCCCTCTGATGAGTTGATGGCGCAACATTTTCTCGTTACCAATCATAGATTTGTCAAACTTCCTACCATCACTCTTGCGGAAAGTGGCTCCCACCAAACTGGAACCGCCGTGAGCACCACCACCATACCAATAAGTTTCTGCCTCTAGTGTGATGAATTGCTCCGTTTCATAAACTTTGGAAATCGCAAAGTTGTTCTCGCCACCCGTCACATCCCTTTCTTCTTCACGCACCCAACGCTTCTGATAGTAGTTAAGCATCGCATCTCCATCATTGAGATTACCCTGATACTTCCCACCAAGTTGTTCATTCACCCATTCATTGATGGCGTTTGCCAGGTTTGGATTACTGTTGCTCTGCGCCAACACAAACTTTATGCCATAAGCAAAGTACTTCGTCTTGAATTTTTTACTAAATGTCTGAAACGTTAAAGGCTCTTCCTTCGGCTTTTCCACAACGGTGTCGTGAGCTACTGCCACAGAATCCTTTTGGGGTTGTGGTTCTGCCTGCGCCTTTTTACCACAAGCCGCCAGTGCAAACACTGCAAAGGCAGCAAAGAGAGTGAAAGAATAGAATTTCATAAATAAGGTAAGTTATAGGTTATTACACCACCCATCATTCTACTTGTACAATCAATTTCATTTCCACACAGCCTCGACAAATCGAGGGAGATTGAAGCAATCGTTGATGACGCGGACGGACGTATAGCCCATGCTCTCAAAGAGAGTGGCAACCGCCGCGGCAAAGTCCGTGTGAGTCTCTACGAGAAGACTACCCGAAGGACGAAGCGCGTGCCATCCCAAACGCGCCAACGCGTGATAAAACAGCAGCGGATTATCGTTAGGAACGAAGAGAGCCGAGTGCGGTTCGTGGTTCACCACTTGTACTTCCATTGTTTGTGCTTCCGCTTCGGGAATATAAGGCGGATTGCTCACAATGGCATCCAAAGACTGCGGAGCAATCGTGGGAGTTTCGGCTTCTTTGAGCACATCTCGCAGTTGAAAATCCACAGATGCCCCCAAAGTTGTCGCATTCGCTTGTGCCACTTGCAAAGAGCCTTCTAAGATGTCCCAAGCAGCAACACGCGCCAGTGGGAGAATTTTTGCCAAACAAATAGCTATACATCCACTTCCTGTGCCTACGTCTAAGATATTAGACAACGCGCCACAGCATCTCTCTGTTGCTAGTCGCACCAAATCTTCCGTTTCTGGTCGAGGAATCAACGTGTCTGCCGTCACCCGAAAACGATGACCGCAAAACCATTCAAACCCCACAACTTGTTGCACCGGCACTTGCGCCAAGAGCTGTTCCACATCGCGCTGCGTTTGTTCCTCTTCTGCCGCAGAAAGCAACACATCATCGTTGAGCAATAATTGCGCAGTGGAGAGTCCGAAACGATCCGTCACATAGCGCGTAGCAATAGCCGCCGCTTCGTGAGCATCGTAGAGACGAGACAATTCCTTTTGTAGGTGGATTTGTAGTGTTCTAGGTTTCATAGTTCCCTTATTATCTATCGTTTATTTCAGCGCATCCATATGTCGATAAGCCTTTTGCATAAAAGCCTTCACCTTTTTCAGTCGGTCGCCCTTAGCGTCTGGTGTCACCTTCGACACACTTTGCGAATTGAGGTCAAAAATAGTCGTTCCTGTGCTGTCGATAAAGGTATATCCCTCCGGCCAAGTGTGCACGGCAAGCGGATAGGTGTAAGTCTGCGAGAGCACATCTCTGGAGAACGTGAATTTACTGTGGTCAATGCCCATTTGTCCCAAGAGGGTAGCCGCCACATCCGTTTGGTTGCAGAGTTTAGCAATCACCCTACTATTGCGCACGGCTCCTCCCGTCCAAATGAGAGGAATATGATATTTGCGGATGTCGTATTCGTTGATGTCAGCAGGCCACGTCACACCGTGGTCGGGAAGAATCACAATCAGCGTATTTTTCCACGCTGGAGTTTGTCGGAAAGACGCGATGAATTGTCCCAGACTATGATCTAAATAGGCAAAAGCATTGAGCATCTTGTCATTAAGGCGCGCATAAGGCACCTCCCACGGCTCGTGACTAGAAAGCGTCAAGAGGGTTTTGAACCAAGGTTTCCCTTGTTTTTCAGAAGCATCAATGTTTTTGCGGAGTATCTTCATCATCTCTCCATCGCACACTCCCCAAGGACTCGTGTGGCGCAGTTCAACAGGAAAATCAGCATCTCCCAACACGCGATTGTATCCCGTGGCGAGGAAATAGGAATTCATATTGGTGAAATTCTTATCTCCACCATAGAGAAATTCTGTGTCGTAGCCCACACCTTTCAAAGCGCCTGCAATGGAAGGCAACACACGAGATTTAGCGGGCATCTTCATCACACTCGCATCGGGGAAAGAAGGATAGCCCGAGAAGGTGCAAATGGTGCCACGGTCGGTGCGGAAACTATTGGCATAACATTGAGAGAAAAACACACCACTTGCTGCCAAACTATCGAGATGTGGCGTTGTTTGGTGATTACCTTCGGTGCACCCCACCACGCGTCCGCCACAACTCTCCATCAAAATGAGCAAAACATTCGGACGTTGTGTGGTGAGCAAAAAATCTTCGGGCAACAACACACTCTTTGTGTTGTATTGCAGCGAATTGAATATTTTATCGGCTTCTTCGGGAGCAAAGTATTGCGCTTGTTTCGAATAATCCTGTTCTTTCAACAACGAATAGAAGAAGGAGAACACAGGATTTACGGCGGAATGGTTGTGATATTGCACCGTGGAATAGTAGACCATCCCCACATTAGCGGTAGATCGTCCCACTCCTCCGCGGATGCTCAAAAAGAGCAAACCGCCTATCAATCCCCACAATAGGGAAAGACACAATCGTTGGAGCAAGAAATTCCCGCCACACCAGTGCGAATGACAGCAAGACGAAGTAGATTTTCCAGTAGGCAAAGATTGAGTTTTGGAAGAAAAGGGTAGTTTCCAAAACAGCCACGACACTCCGGCCACAATGCCAACGAAGAGCAAGAAAGCCAAAATGACAAAGCCCCATCCCAAACTCTCGGGAATGCTCGAGGGGTTGTCCAAATAAGACAGTGCCACCGCATCAAGTTTAAATCCCCAACTCTTGTAGATGATGGTGTCGATGATGATAATCATCAAGAAAATGGTGAGCAAAGTTGAGGTATAGATGCGATAAAGCCAGCGTCCTATCTTTTCACTTATGGGATTCTTCCAAAAATGTCCAATCCACGTAGCGAGCCAAATGGGTGCAGTGGCATAGGCAGCTACCGACAAATCAAGGGATAGTCCGTGCCAGATGATTTGTAAGAAATCTCCTCCGGCAGGAAATCCATTGTAAGCAAAGAATATGAGCTTGCCCACAAAGAAAAGTGCAAGCCACGCGCAAAAGATGCGCACCAGAAAAAGGAGTTGTTTCATAGAATATGTATTGTATAAGGGAGACATTAGACGTTAGAGGTTAGACGTTAGAGGGCTAGCGCAGTTGGACTAGAGAAACTAGAAACTCTAGAAGAACTAGAAATTCTAGAGAAACTAGAATCTAACGTCTAATCTCTAACGTCTAATTTCTAAAGCTGCTGCATATCATTGAGTCGTTTGTAGTAGCCATCAAGTTCGAGTAAAGCCTCGTGCGTACCGCGTTCCACGATGCGACCTTCGTGCAACACCAAAATCTCATCTGCATTGCGAATCGTCGAAAGACGGTGTGCAATCGCAATCGTAGTGCGCGTTGCCATCAAACGTTCGAGCGCCTCCTGCACCAAGCGTTCACTTTCAGTGTCCAGCGCACTTGTCGCTTCATCGAGAATCAAAATATCGGGATTCTTCAAAATGGCGCGTGCAATGGAGATGCGTTGTCGCTGACCACCCGAGAGTTTTCCACCGCGGTCACCCACATTCGTGTTGTATCCCTCGGGAGTAGCCATAATGAAGTCGTGTGCGTTAGCCACTTTCGCCGCTTCAATCACTTGTTCCAGCGTAGCATTTTCCACCCCAAAAGTAATGTTGTTGAAGAAAGAATCGTTGAAGAGAATCGCCTCTTGGTTCACATTGCCAATGAGCGCGCGCAAGTCCGACAAACGCAGCTGACGCACATCCGTGCCATCGATGGTGATACTTCCGCCCACCACATCGTGATAGCGTGGCACCAAATCCACCAGCGTACTCTTACCGCTACCGCTTTGTCCCACGAGGGCTATCGTTTGACCACGTTTCACCGTGAAATCCACCCCGCGAATCACCATTTTCTCCTTCGGTATTTCCACCGAAGGGTCTACTCCTCCTTGACCATAAGCAAAGGTCACATTCTTAAACGATATACTGTCGGTGAGATGACCTATCGTCACAGGATTTTCTGGTTCGCGAATGGGATTTTCTGCCAAGAGTATTTTATTGACGCGCTCCATCGAAGCCATACCTTTGGGAATGGAATAGGCAGCGCGCGACAAATCTTTCAGCGGTTGAATCACGCTGTAGAGAATCACCATATAGAAAATGAAAGTCGGAGCATCAATGGGACTGTGGTCAGTAAAAATCAACGTACCGCCATACCAAAGCACTAAAACGATGAGGCAAGTGCCCAAAAACTCACTCACTGGGTGCGCTGAACCTTGACGAATCGCCACACGCGAAGCAATGGAGCGATATTCGTTGGCTGTGTTGTCATAGCGTTCTTGCATTTTGCGCTCCGCCCCAAAGGCTTTGATGATGCGCATACCTCCCAAAGTTTCCTCCAACTGCGACATCGTTTCGCTCCATTTGATTTGAGCATCCATACTCGATTGTTTGAGTTTGCGACCAATGCGTCCCATACCCCAACCCATCAGTGGCAACACCAAGATGGTGAAAAGCGTGAGTTGCCAGGAGATATAAAACAAACTGCTGAAATAGACAATCAGGAGAACAGGATTTTTCATCAGCATCTCCAAACTGCCCATAATGGAGTTTTCAATTTCTCCCACGTCACCACTCATTCGCGCAATGATGTCGCCTTTGCGCTCATCGCTGAAAAAGGAAAGTGGGAGCACCGTAATTTTCTTGTAGATGAAGGTGCGAATGTCGCGCACAATGCCCGTGCGCACAGGCACCATTGAGGCCACAGAAGCAAAATAAGAAGCTGTTTTTAAGCCCGTGGACACCACCAAAAACAGACCGATGAAGAGCAAAGCCGTGCCTGCTCCATATTGTGCCACCAACTGTGAAGTGTAGTAGTAGGCATTGTTGATGAGAATGTCGGAAAAAGACATCCCTTCTTTGCTCCAATCGATGAAGGAATAGACCTTATGCTCGGTGTTGAAAAGCAATTTGAGCATAGGGATGAGCGAAGCAAAAGAAAAGACATTGAGCACTGCACTCAGCACGTTGAAGAGGAGTGAGAGAACAATGTTGAATTTATAGGGTGCAACGTAATGCACCATCATTTTGAAGAATTCTTTCATACTTACATCGGGAACGCTGTTCCGCTGAACGGAAAATCAGGATGATTTGAAGGACAAATATACTCGAAAAAAACGAGATTAGAGGATATTTTAAGGAGGAAATCACATTTTGGTGATTTTCCATATGCATTTCGTTGCACCATTCTTGCACTTTCCCCTTCAAAAGGTCTATTTCCAAACAGGAAGACGAGGACAACCCTTTTATAGAAATGGATTTATAAAACTTAAAAACAGACTTCTCAATCATCAAAAAATCATTTTGCGGATTTGTTGCGAAAAGATGGACAAGTGCAACCGACAATGATGAAACGAACCATTTGCCATTCTGAAGACGGAATCATCCTATGGGAACAATTGTGATGAACGAACCCTTTCTCTCGATATACTCCAACACTTCATTCCCTACGAATCAACATTCCCTCGCGCGATACGCGCGCGTTTACCCCAGTAATTATGTTTTTTTGCTGTCACATCTGTCACTAAAATCAAAACTTTCATCCGTTTTCCATTAAATCCCTAAATTTTAAATTCGGTTTGCCACCACGATTTTGTGATGTTCCCATCTACCACCAATTATCTCCCATGTTTTCCAAAAAATGTCCGATGTTTTTCAAGAAATGTCCGATATTTTTCAAGAAATGTCCCTTGTTTATCCAATCACTGCCACCAACAAGACAATGAAAGATGCCAAGAAGCCATTTTCTCAACAACGTGCAACACTATAACGATTTAATGACTGACTTAGGTTTAAGCTATACCTTCTTACACTTGTGACAGTTGTGACAGATGTGACAGAGGAAAACAAAATCTCTGTCCAACGCGCGCGTACGCGCGAGAAGATTCATTCTTTACTTCATCAACATTCTTCTCCTTTCTGTCTTTCTTTCCTGTAGCGTCAATCATCAAGTGCAACACTATCTTATGAGTTGGTAGAAAACTTACACTTCCGTCTTGGAAGTATTACCAACGGAGCCCTAATATGCGTCAAAAAACTCACACCAATAAAAAATATACACATTTTTTGCTAAGTACACTTTGCTATTTCAACACTAAATTTTATATTTGCAGCGAAGTCAAGAACTATTTGCTGTCCTAACGAACAAAAAGATACCAGAAAACAATAGACATAGCAAACTTGAACTATCAACCTAATACCTATTACCAAATCCATCGAATATGAACAACAAGTTCCATTCCTCCGATTCGTTTGTACCTCTTTGGTACAAGCAAATGGCACAACGCGCGTTGCCTCTCACCTTAGGATTGTTTGCAGCAGTGAGCTCTTTTGCTGCTGTGCCCAATGCTTCATCTGAAACATCCGGCATAACCGTGCAACAAGCAAAGAAACAAATCACAGTGAGCGGTACTGTGATAAGCGATGAGGGCGAAAAGTTGTCAGGCGTTTCTGTGACAGTGATCGGCACACGACAAGCCGTGGTGACCGACGCACAAGGTCGTTATACCATCAAAGTGGCTCCCGGAAGCGCATTGCAATTTTCTTTCATCGGATATGAACGTCAGCGCGTGGTGGCCACCGAAGGTAAACTCGATGTGACGCTCAAATTGATGGACAACAGTTTCAACGAGGCCGTTGTCATCGGTTATGGCACAGTGCGCAAAGCCGACTTGGCAGGAGCTGTGGCAGCAATGGACTCAAAGGCGTTTAAGGCGCAACCCATTACGCGTGTGAGCGATGCGCTCCAAGGTCGCGTGAGCGGTGTGCAGGTGATAGGTAGTGGCATACCTGGCGGTAGCGTGAAAATCCGCGTGCGTGGCACAGGGTCAATCCACAACAGCAACGAACCTCTCTATGTGGTGGATGGTGTGGTGCGCGAATCTGGCCTTGATGGCATCAACCCCGAAGACATCCAGAGTATGCAAGTGCTGAAAGATGCTTCTTCAACAGCCATCTATGGTAGCCGTGGTGCCAATGGTGTGGTATTGATTACCACAAAAGGTGGTAAGGCAGGACAAACACAAGTGGTGCTTGATGTGTCGCACGGATGGGCACAAGCCACTCATATGCCCAAGGTGATGGGGACAAAAGAATATGCTGAACTCCTCACAAAATATAAATTCAATGGCAATGCGCCCGAAGATTTGAAACCTTTCCTCAATGGCACAAAACCCGGTGTGGACTGGCTCGATATGGTGTTGCGCACAGGACAGACCGACGACTACAAAATCTCGTTGAGCAAAGGCAACAACGACACGCAACTCTATGTGTCTGCGGGCTATATGAAAAACAGTGGAGTGGTGGTTGGCACAGAATTTCAACGCTACAGCGCAAAACTCAATGTGCACACTCAGGTCTATCCCTGGCTTGAACTCACTGCCGACGTGCAGGCAGTGCGCAATGAAGGCAAAGGTAGCGGTATGTTTGGTATGAACCTAGACAATGCCATCGTGCGTGCGCTCAACTATTCGCCTGCGATGGATATGTATCAAGCCGATGGCATCAAGTTTAGACGCGACCCCTACAATAGCATTTCGGCTGAAAACCCCTATGCAGTGCTCACTGCTGTGAAAAACGATATGATGGGGCATATGGTGAATGGCCGATTTGAAATGAAGTTTAACATAGCCAAGGGACTCACCTTCACCAGCATCAACAGTGGCGACTATCAAGACCAGAAAGGATATGGTTTTGCACCTAGAGTGTTGAGTTTTGGCAAGACTTCGATGCACAATAACGACAATTTCCACCTTATGCTCCAGAGCACCAACAATTTGACCTACAATCAAAAGTGGGGAGATCACAGTTTGGTGGCAACTGCGGTGTATGAAGCCACGAAAAGCGAAACACGCACCATGGGCATCTCAGGACAGCAACTGAAAACGGACGCTGTGGAATATTGGGATGTGAAGAATGCTGCTGTGCGCGATCAACACAATGGTTATTCGGCTTACGCACTCTTGTCGGGAGTGGGTCGTGTGATGTATAACTATGCTGATCGCTATATGCTCACGGCTACATTCCGCGCCGACGGTTCTAGCCGTTTCACCAATCACAAGTGGGGCTATTTCCCCTCTATCGCTGCTGCTTGGTCGATGACCAACGAAGAGTTTATGCAACCCTTACGCAAGGTGGTGAACAACCTGAAATTGCGCGCGAGTTATGGTGTGATTGGTAACCAAAACATTACACCTTATTCCACACTGCCATTGCTCTCTGTGTCTAGCTTCAACTTTGGCGCAAAGACAGACTTCACGGGTTATTCTGTTTCTACGGTGGCTACTCCCAATTTGACTTGGGAAAAGACTCATCAATTTGACTTCGGAGTTGACGTGAGCTTGTGGAACAACCGCATCGAACTTGGCGTGGACTTCTTTGCAAAACACACCTATGATGCGCTGCTCCAACGCTCACAAGCTAACTATGTGGGTGGTTTGAGATATTGGGTCAATGCTGGTGAAATCACCAACACGGGTGTGGACTTGTCTTTGACAGCTCGCATCGTGCAAACCAACGATTTCCAATGGACTTCTACCATCAATGGCTCTTACAACAAGAACAAGGTGGTGAAACTCACTGCTGAAGAACCCATTCTTTATGGCAATTCTCCTGCAGGTGGCACAGTGGATGCTGTGAGCATCGTGAAAGAAGGCGAGGCAGTGGGAACTTTCTACGGCTATGTGTGGGAAGGTATCGACAAAGAGGGCAGAGATAAATATACAGATTTCAACAACAACGGTAAATTGGATGCCAGCGACCGTCGTGTGTTGGGCAAAGCTAATCCCGATTTCACTTTGGGTTGGAACAATACTTTGCACTTCAAACAATGGGAACTCAATGCTTTCTTCAATGCTGCATTTGGGGCACAACGTCTCAACGTGGCACGTTTCTTGATGAATGCGATGCCTGGTGCTTCGGCTTTCGTCACCGATGCTGACTATGTGAAGAATATGGGTGTGACGATGCCGCGATTGGATGCAGTGGGCAATAAGAACTATGGCAACTCTAGCAAGTGGATTGAAAATGCAGACTATCTCCGTTTGGAAAACATCAGTTTGGCTTACAACCTGACGAAAGAACAAACGAAGTTTGCAGATGTTCGCCTGTCTTTTGGTGTACAAAATCTCTTCACTCTCACTGGCTATAAGGGTGCAGACCCTGCAGGATTCTCCTTTGGCCGTGCAGACTATGAAAATGGTGTAGACATGGGCGGATATCCCGCACCACGCACTTTCACTCTCGGTGCACGCTTCACTTTCTAATGGAGATTACCGATCATCGCTCGGAAATGTAATAACCCATAATTGCTATTTCTTATGAAATCCAATATATTTTATGCTGCTGCGCTCGCGGCTTCCCTCTTTAGCACTACTGCTTGCTCTGATTTTCTCACCGAAGACCCCAAGGGCAGAATTGTTTCTAGTGCTTATTTTGCTTCACAAGATGAACTCAACATGAGTTTAGTGTCGCTTTTCACTAAAGTCACCGACTCTCAGTCTTACACCAACATGATGTATCCCCAATGGCAGGGCGATGACATCACAGCCAACCCAAGTTCTAACAAACAGGCTTGTGCTCAACTCGATGCCTTCTCTGCCTCTGCCGACAACAAAGGGGTTGTGGCGGCTTGGAACAAGCACTATGACATCATCCACGAAGCCAACTTCATCATCGACAATGCGCAACGCACCCCAACTTCTAAAGAAGAACTAAACATTGCGTTGGGACAAGCTTACTTCTGGCGCGCTTATGCCTACTTCTACCTCGTGCGCGTGTTTGGTGATCTTCCCATCAATTTGCACAACGAAGATGACCACGGCACAATTCAGTTGTCGTCGGTGGAAAAGGTATATGAACAGATTTTAGCCGACTTGTTGAAAGCGGAGAATTTCGAACTTCCTACAACCTACAAAGGCGAACCGCGCCAAATGTTTGGAACGAATGTCTATGTGACGCAACAAGCGGTGAAATCTACACTCTCTGCCGTGTATATGGCTATGGCGGGCTATCCTCTCAATAAGGGTGCGGAGTATTATGCTAAGGCAGCTGATGCAGCTGAGGCTGTGATTCAAGGTCAAAAGGCAGGCAAGTATCCAACAATGCTCGAGAGTGAGTGGAAAAACATTCACTCTATGGGAAACAATTATGGTCACGAAGCTATTTTGGCCATCAACAATTCTCCCAACCGTACGTGGAGTCACGATTCTCAATTGGCGAGCACGATGCTCTTTGAAAGCCTTCGTGGCTGGGGAGACGCCTGGGGTGAAATTGATTTCTGGAAACGAATGCCCGATGGTCCTCGTAAATCGGCTACTTATGATCCTAAATTGCTGAAAGACGGCCAACTTTATGATTGGTGGGCTACCAAAGATGGCAAGTCTATCGCTGAGGGCAAGACAAATGCGATAATACCTGAATACCACCCTATGTTTTCTCTCTTCACCGTGAATGACGATGGCAAGGGCGGACAAACCCTAGCTCCTTATGACTATACGGCACCGAAATGGAGAGGTATGCTCAACGGACGCCGACATCAGGTGATTCGTTATGCAGAGGTGCTTTTGTGGTATGCTGAAAGTGCTGCACGCGCTGGCAAAACAGACCTCACCCTCGCTAAAGAATGCTTGAAGTTGGTGCGCCAACGCGCTGTGGAAGCTGGAGAAGCGGACAAGGTGCATGGTGTGAGCATCGATGCTATGACCGCAGACCAACTGGCGCAAGCGGCTTACGAAGAGCATGGTTGGGAAATTGCAGGACACTGGCTGTCAATGGTGACACGTCGTGCTGATCAACTCAGAATGAACGACTTGAAAAATACCTTTGCTCGCCGTGTCGCTAACCAGCCGATTGAGGTGGCTCCTGGCTATTTTGCCTCAGAAGCTGTGCCAGTAACTGGTGCGTGGAACGACAATATGAACTATGCGCCGTATCCTCTGCAAGAAACAGAAAAAAATCCTAACTTGAAGCGATAGAAACTCTTTTTGCTACTACACCATTCTTTATTTGTGGGCTTAATGTATGGCACACACATATAAAGAAGAAGACGAAAATAGCAAGAAAAGAATTATACATGGAGATGTTGCAAAACTCGTTTTTGCAGCATCTCTTTTTGGTGTTTGATACGTATATCCCAAATCTCTCTAATTACCAATTTGGGAGAATCATTGAATCACTGCACACAAATCTCATCGGTAAATATCCAGCCGTTTTGTTTGCCAGACTTTGCTTGATATCGAATGAAACGTGCCTTGCTCTCTCCGCGCCATTCCAGCGTCTGCACCTTAAAATCAGTAGAAATGTCCACATTATATTGACGATGGTCGAGTTGATGGAATTCCACTCCGTTGTCCGACACCAGAATGTCTATCTCGGATGGAGTGTAGATGTCTGCACTCACCGACTGAAAGAAAGCGGCTTTGATGAGCTGCAATGGTGTAACCACACCTAAATCGATGGTCACGTCCAGACGGTTGGCGCTGATGAAACCTTGCCATGCGCCATCTTGGAAATCCCAACCACCACTCTTGCCATCAACCAAGGTAGCATCGCCAGAAGCAGGATAGTTTGACGCATAGGGTGCATGATACACCACTTTTTTGCCTACGGCTAGATGATGAAGCACAGTTTTCTTCTCCGCACGCTCACCTATCTCCTTTCGCAGGTCGAAGGGATGGTAACCACGATTTGCCAACACATCTTGCAGGTGCAAGGCTCTGCGGTGGAAGTCGGCATAGTTGGTCTTGCGATAGCTCCAGCCATTTTCTGCTATTGCCAAAAGGCGCGGATAGAGCATATATTCGCAATGCGTCATCGTAGGCACTTGTTCCGTCCACAGATTGCCCTGTAAACCTTGGATGTGATGGGATATACTGTCGGGCAATTGTCCTGCAGGGTCATAGGCATAGCACTGTTCCAAAGACATATAACTGCCGAAAGCCTTAGGCTGCGAAGGGGGATAGTCTTGATAGCGATCCAGATAGCAGTAACGTCCGGGCGTCATGATGACGTCATGCCCTGCTTTTATGGCTGCTATGCCTCCCTCTTCTCCGCGCCACGACATCACTACGGCGTTAGGAGGTAACTGCCCCTCCAAAATTTCATCCCACCCAATCAATATTCTGCCATGGCGGTGGAGAAAACGCTCTATGCGCTGCGTGAGATAAGCCTGCAGTTCTGCCACTGTCTTCAATCCCTCCTTGTTCATGCGCTGCTGACAACGTGGACAAGTGCTCCACGCTTGACGCGAGGCTTCATCACCACCAATATGGATGTAACGAGAGGGAAATACTTGCATCACCTCGCGCAACACGTTTTCGAGAAAAACAAAAGTTTGCTCGTTGCCAACACAGAGATCGCTATTTCGCTCTTTCACTTGCTCACATTGCAGTTCGGGATAGGCATACAGCACCTCCGCACTATGACCGGGCATCTCGATTTCGGGAATCACCGTGATGTGACGTGCTGCAGCATAAGCCACTATTTCCTTCAAATCCTGTTGGGTGTAATATCCGCCCGACGCACCGACATCGTCTTTGCTTGCATAGCGTTGCCCTTGTTCGCGCCATTCATTCCAATTTGTCCCTACTCTCCAAGCCGTCTTTTCAGTCAAAGCGGGATATTGCAGGATTTCCATGCGCCATCCAGCATCATCAGTGAGATGCAAATGCAGTTGATTCATCTTGAGATAAGCCATAGCGTCCAACTGCTTCAAGATAAAATCCTTCGGCCAAAAATGGCGCGAGCAGTCGAGCATAAGTCCTCGGTAGGCATACTTGGGTTCGTCCTTGACAATGCAACAGGGCACACAACCTTGCTCTTCTAGTTGACGTAAGGTTTGCAGGGCATAAAATACGCCCGCTATCGTTGTGGCTTGGATGTGGATTTCACGCGGCGTAACGCGTAATTGATAACCCTGCAGTTGTTTATAATTCGCTACTTGTTCTTTATCGTAGGGATTATTTTCCGTGTTCTTCGGACGATTTTCTTGTTCATTCTCCTGTTCATTCAGTGCCTTCAGATTGATGCGCAACTGTCCGGTCATCTTCATTTTTCCACTAGTCTTCACATACGAAGTCGGAACTGGAATCAGTTTCACGGCATCATTAGAAAATGACTTACTATTCGCCCCATAGACAGCGACAATACATAAACAAAAGGAGAATAGGAGGAACAAAAGACGTTTCATAGAAAGGGAGATAATTTATTGACGCAAAGATACATATTTTTAATACAAACCGGTCATTAGAGCCTAAACAATCAAATAATGATACATTCATCTCCTTATGAGACCTCTGAATTTAACAATAAATTAAGAGAAAAACAGCACTAAACAGAATAAATGTTATCAATTTTATAGTAAATCACTAGATATAGGTATTGCACACAAAAGAATAAAGTGAGAACTTTGCCCCCGAAAAACAAATACTGGCGGTAGAAAGTAGATTCTCTATGATTTCTATTTCCTCTATTTTCTCAACAATCAAGTTTATCCTAAATTAAACGCTTTGATTATGAAGAAAAACTACGCTCTCTTTTTGGCATTGAGTGGTTCGCTTATCTCCACTTCTGCCTTTGCTGCGCAATTTTCTGATGCTTCAGCTTTGAGCTCTAATGCTCCTTCGCAAACAGCGATTGCTACAACGCAAACGCCTAACAACCTCCCTGCTCACATTGTGGGTCACGTGCGCAATACAGAGACGCAAGAGTTTCTCCCCC
>ERZ772909.443-NODE-443-length-25918-cov-7.142868_pt1 | contig 25918 bp, 25 predicted proteins | sample MGYA00511137_ERZ772909 | MGnify/ENA primary metagenome ERZ772909 (study PRJEB29015, sample SAMEA2738095) | human oral metagenome | biome: human oral; feature: human-associated habitat; material: saliva | place: China | collected 2270 ... | reverse complement strand
TTATGTAAATCTCTTCAAAGAACGCTTTCTTTATTGCTTTAAACACTCATAAGCATGTAGCTTATTTCGTAAAAGCGAGTGCAAAGGTATACAGAATTTCCGTTCCTTCCAAATGTTTTAAAGATTATTTTTAAGAAAAGGTGATATTTCTTTATAAAATTGACATACATCAATGCTTTTAGGCTAAAAAGGAGTACTTTTGTATGCAAACATCGATAAATAGAATATGAGACATCAAAGACAAATAATAGAGATAAATGGTCATACTTGCATAATTCACAGCGAAGATAATGCAAAGTATTTTCTAATTCAATCCGTAGATAGTCATGATACGGAAGAACTAGAGCACCAGATTGCCTATATAGAAGAACATTCATCTGCAACATTCACCCACATTGCCATACGTATAGAGAAGTGGAATGCAGAATTAACACCATGGTCAGCTCCACCTGTATTCGGAAAGATTCCCTTTGGAGATGGTGCGAATCACACCTTATTATATATAATACAACAACTGATTCCCAAATTACAGCACCTATACAACTTATCCATTTGCGCAGAGAATACATTTCTTGGTGGCTATTCCCTTGCTGGGCTATTTGCTTTATGGGCTTCTTATCAAGAGGAGATACCCTTCAATGGTATTGCTGCAGCATCCCCATCCGCATGGTATACAGGTTGGCTTGATTATGCAGAGAGTCACACCCCACAAATAAAGAACGCCTACCTCAGTCTAGGAGATAAGGAAGAAAAGACGAAGACAAAACTCATGTCAACCATTCGTAAGGATATGCTCTGCCAAGAACACATATATAAAACGAAGGGAGTAAACTGCAAAATGGAATGGAACGAAGGTAACCATTTTCAAGACAATGGTATCAGGATGGCAAAAGGATTTGTATGGCTTATGCAGAACCTAGACTAATAACATCCACACATAACTAGAGATTAAATAAAGGAAGCGTCTCCCACATAAGATTTAATCACAAAGGAAGACGCTTTTATATTCTGCATTATCATTGAGAATATGCTTATTACTTAGCAAGCGACCTCACTCGCCATCAATCACCAAGCCCTGCAAGTCGGCGAGCCTCGGGTGTAAGATACTTCGCAATCTTACTATAAGGAATCGTGAAAGTAGGCATACCATGCATATAAGGAGCAATTTCATACTGTCCATAAATAATCTCTACACCTTTTTCTACTAGACAAGGAGTAATAGAAGGTTTAGGAATTACCCCATTCCCAATGAATAAATCATTCATGTATTCTTGTATTGCAGCAGGCGAAGGTGTCTCTCCATTATCTTTTAAAAACCCATAGTAATATTCCTTCAACCCCTTTCGAAGCAACGGCTGAAGTGCTTTGATATTCTTAAAGTTCACAGGATTCCCCAACTTCTTACCCGTCTGTTTGTCAAAGGTAGCTCCATAACGAGCCGCCATACCATGTGCTCCCCCCTCATACAGATAATAGAAGGAATAATAAGTCACAAACTGCTTCGTTTCACTGTATTTCTTGACAGACATCGACAACTCACACGGAGCAAACCCTTCTACAGTATCTCCACTAAGCTCAGTTAAGCTATGGAACGCCTTTTCTGCATAATATTTCAACATCCTCCTACCATCAGCAGGGTTACTAAAAGACTTAGCCTCCTTATTATCGGTACCAGATATCACCGTACATCCTCTCATTTCAGAAGAGAGATAAGCACGAAGGGCATTAACCAAAGGTTGTGGTCCTGATACAGGAAAGGAATAAGACATCTCTACACTCCCCACTTTATTGCTAATCTTCTTTCCCATTGAGTCTGTAACCAAAGCTACTTCCTGATCAGCTACAGCGCTATCCACCTCTGAATGAGTACTCGAATCCGACACTTGCCCTACTGGATTATTATCCACAGGTGTTTTACGCCCATCACAGCCAGCCAATATACCCACTGCTATAAGGCACGTCAATAATAATAGAAATCTTTTGTTCATAATAGTTATAAAGCTTGTTAACAGACCACAAATATAGTCTTTTCCTATATTATCTGCAAAACAATTCCTACTTTTGTTACGCTCTGAACAAATCATAAACATCAATAGAATAGCATGAAGATAAGTATTATAGGCACAGGAATGATAGCCACCGAGGTTATCAAGATGCTAAGGAATGAAGCGAAAGGGATTGAGATAACAAGTATCTTTTCACATAGCAACAAGGAGAAAGCAATGACGCTTGCAAAGGAGAACGACATTGACCACGTATATACCGACTATGCCCAACTACTAAAAGAGGATGATGCCGACTTCGTCTATATAGCTTTGGTCAATAACGCACACTACACTTACGTGCGCCAGGCATTAGAGGCTCAACGCAACGTTATTGTTGAGAAGCCCTTTACGAGTATGCTTGAGGAAGCGAAGCTACTCGCACAGATGGCACGCGAACGTGGACTCTATCTCTTCGAAGCAGTCACACCCCTTCACACCCCCAACTTCCAACTCGTAAAGCAAAGTCTCAAGCGCATTGCTCCCATACATTTCGCACAATGTAATTTCTCACAATACTCCAGTAGATACGAGCGTTACCTACAGGGAGATATAGCCCCCGCATTCAATCCAGAACTAGGTGGCGGAGCCTTGAACGACCTCAACGTGTATAACATCAACATTATCGTAGGGCTATTCGGGGAGCCTATCGCCAACCAATATTTCGCTAATAACGGGCACAATGGCGTTGATACCTCGGGCATTATGGTGCTCACCTACCCCAATCTCATAGCCTCCTGCGTTGCAGCCAAGGACTCCAGTAGCCCTTCCTTCATCTTAATTCAAGGCGAAAAAGGATGGGTGCGTATTCCAACTACAGCCAATGAGTTCGGCAAAGTGGAGATTATGGAACAAGGAAAGCTCACCAGCTATCAACGAAACGCATACGAGAGCCGTCTCACCCATGAGTTTATGGACTTCAAGGATATATGGGAGCGGAAAGACTACAAGCGTATGGAGGAATGGCTAGAAACGTCACTTACGGTCATGAAAGTGCTGAGGAGTTAGAAAGCAGTCAAAGAACTCAAGAGAAACTAAAGAACGTGCAGGATGATAGAGGCGTGAAAGTCAACATAACTCATCCCTTATCCCTATTACAAATAACAATGAAGAAGAAGTTCTCTATATATCTTATCATCGTATTGCTCGTGGTTACTGGCACGCTGGCAGCTACCACATCTTATCTCCTAAAGTACATGCTTGAGGAGCCAACCCACACTTACGACTATCGTTGGGCAAAATTACATCAACGCTATCCAAGCCTTACTCCATGGTTAGACAGCCTAAAGACCACCCACCAACTGCGTGACACAACCATCCTACTCAATAACCACTTGCGGGCACACGCCTTCTATCTTCGCGGTGATTCTGCCTGCGGGCGCACGGCAATATGCGTCCACGGATACAAAGACAACGGGCTGGGACTCCTATATATCGCACATATATATAACAAGGTGATGCGCATGAACGTACTACTACCCGACCTTCACGGGCACGGGCAAAGCGAAGGCAACTCCATACAAATGGGCTGGAACGACCGCAAGGACATAGAGCAATGGATACCCATTGCCGAACGGATGTTCCGTGATAAACGCCACCCTAGTCAGATGGTATTACATGGCGTCTCCATGGGAGCAGCCACCATTATGAACGTGTCAGGCGATGAGAATATCCCAACATACGTAAAAGCATACGTGGAGGATTGCGGTTACACCAGCGTATGGGACGAATGTACCGACCAGCTAAAGGCGCAGTTCAACCTCCCACAATTCCCCCTCGTCCCCCTAGCCTCAGCCCTCTGCCAAGTCAAGCATGGTTGGAATTTCCATGAGGCGAGCCCATTGGAACAAGTAAAGAAATGCCACCGCCCCATGCTCTTCATTCATGGCGACCACGACACCTACGTCCCGTCATGGATGGTATATCCCCTCTACAAGGCAAAAACCCAGCCCAAGCAACTATGGATAACACAAGGTTCTGAGCACGCATATAGCTATCATGACTATCCAAAACTATATGAAACCAAAGTGAAGAACTTCGTTAGCAAATACATCAAATAAGTGGGCTAACGAACACCCCCACGCTTTGGAAACACCAAAGATAGCCCTTTCCCCATCTTCATCATACATCTACTAGCCCCTTTCAGCCATGCTCGATACTGCTTCCAAGTATGGTTGATTTCGTTTACAAATATGCTTGATGTCGATTACAAGTATGCTCGATGTTGATTACAGCTATGTTCTACATTGTTTACACATACATCTACCATCCCTTACACATACGCCTCACAGTATCTTCACCATGGTGAAGATTATGTTTCATCGTGATGAGACACTCATTTCATCATGATGAGACACAGATTTCATCATGATGAGAATAACATAAGACACATATCTAACGAATAGAAGACATACGTCTAACAAATAGAAGACATACATCTAATGAATGGAAGACATATATCTAACGAACCAAAGATACACATCTAAGGAATAGAATACATACATCTAATAAATCGGGAATATAAGTCGGACAAAGCAGAGACTGGCACATAATCAAACGAAGACGCACGACCTGCGTATCCGCTTCCAGATCTTTCACCAATGCGAAACAAAGATTATAAAAAGTGTAGATAGACGTGTTACGGGTGATAATAATTTTGTAATTTTGCATCACATTAAGTAATAAAAAACCAGATTATGCAAGACTTAGTAATTTACAATACACTGCATCGTAAGAAGGAGTTATTCCAACCTATCGCTGCACCTAACGTGGGTATGTATGTCTGTGGTCCTACTGTTTATGGCGATCCACACCTTGGGCATGCACGTCCTGCCATCACTTTCGACCTCTTATTCCGCTATCTGAAGCATATCGGGTATAAGGTTCGTTATGTTCGTAACATCACTGACGTGGGGCACTTGGAGCATGATGCCGATGAGGGCGATGATAAGATTGAGAAGAAGGCACGGCTTGAGCAACTCGAACCGATGGAGATTGCGCAATATTACACCAATCGTTATCACGATGCTATGCGTGCATTGAATGTTTTGCCGCCAAGTATTGAGCCACATGCAACGGGTCATATCATTGAACAGGAGGAGCTGGTGAAACAGATTATGGACAATGGTTATGCTTACGAAAGTAATGGTAGTATTTATTTCGACGTGGCTAAGTATGACAAGGACCATCATTATGGCGTATTGTCAGGGCGTAATCTCACCGATATGATTAATAACTCTCGTGAGTTAGCAGGTGTTGGTGAGAAGCATAATCAGGTTGACTTTGCATTGTGGAAACGTGCTATGCCCGAACATATCATGCGTTGGCCATCGCCTTGGAGTAATGGTTTCCCTGGTTGGCATTGTGAGTGTACAGCTATGGGACGCAAGTATTTGGGCGATCACTTTGATATTCATGGTGGCGGTATGGACTTGATATTCCCGCATCATGAGTGTGAGATTGCGCAAGCAGTAGCTTCACAGGGCGATGAAATGGTGAAGTATTGGATGCACAACAACATGATTACAATCAATGGACAGAAGATGGGTAAGTCGTTGGGCAACTTTATTACGCTCGAACAGTTCTTTACTGGCAAGCATGACACGCTCACGCAGGCTTACTCGCCAATGACAATTCGTTTCTTCATCCTATCTGCTCACTATCGTGGGACTGTCGACTTCTCTAACGAGGCATTGCAAGCTGCTGAGAAGGGATATGAACGTTTGATGAATGGTATTGAGGATTCGGCACGCATTCAGCCATCGGATGCATCGGACGAGAATACGAAGAAGTTTGTTGCTAGCTTCCGTCAAAAGTGTTACGATGCAATGAATGACGACTTAATGACGCCTGCCGTCATCTCTAATCTGTTTGAGGCTTGCCACTTGGTAAACGTTCTTATCGATCACAAGGCACAGATTTCTGCCGATGACCTAAGGGAACTCACGGAGGCTATGCAACTCTTTGCTTTCGACATCTTGGGACTCAAGAACGAGCGCAGTGCTAATAACGATGCACGCGAAGAGGCATACGGAAAGGTAGTAGACATGGTACTCGATCTTCGTGCAAAGGCTAAGGCTGAGAAGAACTGGGCGGTCAGCGATCAGATTCGTGACGCATTGGCTGATGCTGGTTTCCAAGTGAAAGACACTAAAGATGGCGTTACCTGGAAACTTGACAGATAAAAGGAAGAACCACTTCTAACACGTTCCCCGTAAACTTCTCATCAATGAGGAATTTACGGGGAACTGCTTTGTTCGGCTAATTACTCTTTTTATGTTTATCTTTGTATATGGCTTCTACGACTGAAGTTAAGCCGAAGATCGTGCCAAATACTAGTGCAGGCCACAAAATAGACCATGCTTGTTCAAACTCAAGATGATCAAAGAGTTCATAAATTAACCAGAAACATGTAGCTAATAGAGTCTCACGAAAATACTTCCGCAGATATTTAAATAAGGAATACTTGTGCATTGTTTTAATAATTAGTTGTTTAAAAGTTTAACAGCACAAAGGTAAGACTTATTTTTAAAGAATACAAGAATTTGACAAGTCATATTACGAAGTTAGAGTCCCATCTTTCTGTGATTTAATAACATTCTTACGTTATTAGAACTCATTCAATAAGAGACGCACAAAAGAGTTCGCGAACAAAATCAAAAGAGTTCGCGAACTTTTCCCAAATTGTTCGCGAACTTTTTTCTTCCTATCTTTGGACTGATTTATAAGCTCCTGACGATATATACTTTCGTGCCCCACGAAATGTACTATTGTGCTCCACAATATATACTTTCGTCAAAGGAGATTAATTATATCGTTGTAAATAATCTTTTAAGCGTTCCGCCTGCTTCCGTGTTATTTTGCAGAAGCTGACATGTCTCTTCAATGTATCTATATCATAATCATCAATAACCTTCCCAATGGATACATTCAAAAAGATAGAAGGCAAAGAACTGACCCCTTCCATATCTACCATAACTTTATCGCCTGAAGCAATTGCATTAACTATCTCATTATAGAGCACTGTTCCTGCATCTGGTAAATTACCATGAGAAACCAAAATCTCTCTTATATTGACTGTACACATAACTTTCTAATATTAAAAATCAAAAGAATCTAGGATTTCTTCATCTTCCATCTGAGCAAGATTTACCTCGAAATATAGTAATGTACCTGGAAAGGAGAAGTTGACTCCATAACATCTACGCTCCCCATTATTGTCTACAAGTAAAGCACGACCACTGCAAAGACGGCTAACATTTGCACATGACAATATATTATCTAATCCTTTTCCCTTATTCCTACCAGTTGACTTAACCGTGAAATTGTTTTCAACAGCTTTTAATAAAGCCGCTTTATCATCCTCTATCTCAGGTAGATAATTACGGACAGACTTTGCAACACCTATCCCAAAATCAGATATAGCAGCATGTAAGACTTGCTTGTCTTCATCATACATAATTAATGAAAAGGCATTATCTTTTGCACAAGCATGATCGAAGACATTATAAAACGCTTCTGTCAGACTAAGACTGATTGCACTTAAATCTTTGTTACGGAAATAATTATGTTTAAAATATCTTTCAACCTCCTTTGCATATAGATCTTTCTCGTGATCTATGACCCTCCATAGATTAAAGATGTGGGAAGACTGCGTAGTGTTAACATGGTTTTTCTTTCCCATCCAATATTCTGAGAAGCATAAATCATTGTAAATATAATCGTCTACTTCTTTATTGTTAGAAGAGAGGTATGGCTTCCATCCGTTATCAAGAAGAAATTGAATTAGACATGCTAGTGTAACCAAATGCATAGGAATCAATCCTTGAACAGTGATCGAGTCAGAGAATGATATATACACATGACATCCCTTGCCCGATCCTGAATAGAACTGGTAAGAGCTAACTATTAACTGCAACCATGCAGTCTTGTCAACCGTTGTAAAAACAATATTATAATCCTGTTTCATAACGATATAGCGTTGCAAAGGTAAGCATAATATTCAAATTATTGATGCACGATATAACTTTTAATTTAATGACATAAGCGAATAAATCAGTCTACTCACATAATAGAGACCCCATCACCTTTAATACTTAAACGAACTACCACCAAGGAACTCACGAAGCAATGAGGTTGGAGGGAGATCACGGAAAGGCAGGGGAGAGAAGTACTTGAGGAACTTGCGCAGGCGATAAGCCTCAGCATATTCTTCACAATTCTCTGGTACTTGCTCGAGCACCTCCTCTGCTTGTGGCTTTATGACTGCAAGTTCGAAGAGCATAGCTGTATTAAACATCACATCGGCTTGCTCCTGATAAGGGAATATCCATTTATTCTCACCAGAACGCACACTAGGCCATCGGCGGATCGTTTCTTGTGCTGAACAACCACGATACTTATAATCACGAACAATGCGTCGGAGCAATCGATTGTCAGTCGTTGGGATATAATTGTGATTATCCAATAGGATGGTAGTAAGCGCAGAAGCATAGATCTTAAACTTCTTGTCGTCGGGAATCTGAGCCGTGAGTGTTGGGTTAAGGGCGTGAATGCCTTCTACAACTAACACGTTATTTTCCTCCAAATGCAACTTATTCCCACTCTTCTCACTACTTCCTGTTTGGAAATTATACTTGGGTAATTCCACCTCCTGACCATTGAATAAAGCATTAAACTGCTCATTGATGAGTGGAATATTCAGTGCATAGATACTTTCGTAATCATATTCTCCCTGCTCATCCTTCGGTGTCTCTTCCCGATTAACGAAGTAGTCATCAAGTGAAATCTGTACGGGCTTCACACCACTTGCAAGTAGTTGCACAGAAAGACGTTTGCAGAATGTGGTCTTACCACTTGATGATGGTCCTGCAATCAATACCACCTTAATATCTTTCTTTGCTGCAATCTTATCTGCAATCTGTGATATCTTCTTCTCTTGCAAGGCTTCGCTGACATTAATTAGATTAGTGGCTTCACCATTGCCAACCGCCTCATTAAAGTCACCCACCGTCTTTATACCTAACAGACTCTGCCAACGATGATGCTCTTTAAACACTTCAAACATCTTATCCTGTCGTATCAAAGCACCTAATTGGGATGGATCTTGCACGGAAGGAATGCGCAGTAACACACCATCAAAATAAGGTTCGAGTCCGAAGAGATATAGTTGTGACGTGTTTGTGAGCATTGAACCGTAGTAATAATCCTTATAGTCATCCAGGACGTAATAAACAGTATAAAGCGTTCCACTACTCTTGAGCAACTTTGCCTTTTGTTCGTCACCGAGTTTAGAGAACATATCAATAGCCTCTTCTGTTGTTGTTTCAAAACGTTGGATAGGCAGATGAGCATTGACAATCTCCTGCATTCGTGTGCGAATACGGTTTACATCCTCAGCAGTGATAGCATGCCCGAGTTTCAAATTACAATAGTAACCATTTGAAACAGGAATATCAATGATCACTTCGCTTCGCGAATAAAGATCGTGGACAGCCTTACAAAGCACAAGGAAGAGCGACCGAGTGTAAGTGCGAATACCCGATTGTGTATGCAAATCGAGGTACTCCACATCCTTATTATGATAGACCCTGTAATGCAATCCTTCAACTTTATTATTCACTTTAGCACTTACAGGACCATAAGGCATTTGAAGATTTATTTCCTTGAAAACATCAGAAAGTGTACTTCCCATTGGGACTTTCAGACTTTTTTTATTATTTTTGCAGCGGATATGCAGTAATTGTGTCATAAGCATTTACGTGTTAAATGTAAGTCGGTGGACTAAATCGTTCGTCTATAAAATACGAATGGTAAAGGTAAAGATTGTTCTGCATATACACAAGAGATAGTCGTCACAAATTAAGTTATTATATGTCGATTTGGATTTTTTTTAAGCTCATTGGAGCCTTAGCGTTACTAATGTTTGGTATGAAGGCAATGAGTGAAAGCCTGCAAAAGATGGCAGGACCTCAATTGCGTCATGTCCTTGGTGCAATGACAACTAATCGCTTCACTGGTATTTTAACAGGTACATTTATTACCGCAGCCGTCCAATCATCAACGGCAACAACGGTCATGACGGTTAGCTTCGTGAATGCAGGATTACTCACCCTTGTGCAGGCTATCTCTGTCATCATGGGTGCTAACATCGGAACAACCCTAACGGCATGGATTATGTCAGCGGGCTTCTCGTTTAACATTACCGACTTCGTTTGGCCTGCTTTCTTCATTGGTATTGTACTGATTTACTCTAAGAAGCGCAAGCTAATTGGCGATTTCCTCTTTGGTATCTCGTTTATGTTTCTAGGTTTAGGAACACTGCGTCAGACGGGTATAGACATGGATTTGGCACACAACCAAACAGTACTTGATTTCTTTAGTCAGTTCGATCCACAGAGCTTCTTCACCACGATTGTGTTCTTACTCATCGGTAGTGTGCTGACGATGTGTGTGCAAAGTTCCGCTGCAATCATGGCTATTACGATGATTCTCTGTTCGACTGGTGTGCTTCCAATCTACCAAGGAATAGCACTCGTAATGGGCGAGAATATCGGTACAACAGTTACCTCCAACCTTGCTGCATTGACGGCAAACACGCAGGCACGAAGAGCTGCCATGGCACACATGGTGTTTAATATCTTTGGTGTTATTTGGGTATTGTGTATCTTCCACCCATTCATTAATATGATTTGTAGCTGGGTTGGTTATGACGTTACCATGCCTAAGGGAGCAGCTGGATTTGCCGCTAATGCCGCTAAACTTAGCTTTGTGTTAGCCGCCTTCCACACCACATTCAACGTTGCCAACACGCTTATCCTCGTTGGGCCAATCAAATACTTAGAGAAGTTAGTGTGCATGATCATCAAGCCTAAGGCTAATAAGGACGAGGACGAATTCCGTCTTCATTTCATTCAAGCAGGCATCATGAAGACACCAGAGCTCTCTGTCTTGGAAGCATCTAAGGAGATTAAGTCGTTTGCAGAACGTATCCAAAGAATGTTCGGAATGGTACGTGAACTACTTGGAGAGCGTGACACAGAGAAGTTCAATAAGCTTTATACACGCATTGAGAAGTATGAAGGAATCTCAGATAACATGGAGATTGAGATTGCCAAATACCTTGATCAAGTTTCAAATGCCCATCTAAGCGATGAGACAAAGGATAAGGTACGCTCTATGTTACGTGAGATTTCAGAACTAGAGAGTATTGGTGATGCTTGTTACAACATCGCTCGTACAGTGGGAAGACGCATACGCGGCAAGGAAGACTTTACAGAGGAACAGTATGATCATATACATCAGATGTTCGAGTTAACGGACGATGCTCTCACGCAGATGAACCGCATTTTGGTGGGACATAGACAAGACAACGACGTGAATCGTTCGTTCAACATAGAGAACGAGATTAATAATTACCGCAATCAACTGCGCTCACAAAACATCAATGACGTCAATGAACATAAATACACTTACGCTATTGGTACGATGTATATAGACATCATTCAGGAGTGCGAGAAGCTAGGCGACTATGTTGTCAATGTGGTAGAAGCACGCATGGGTGTGCGCCAGCAAGAAGCATAAAGGGCATATACTGCCAACAACAAGAGAGTGTATCAAGTAAGGTTAAGGGTATAGAAACAAACGTTCTCGTCCGTCAGTACGATTGCAAATACTAGATAGGTGAGATTATCTATACCAAAGAGTTTAACCTTTGATACACTCTCTTATTTTATACCAAGCCTATTACGAATACCGAGAAACACGTCTGCTTTCCCCTTAAAGAACCTAACAAATGCCTTAAACAAACTACTTATAACAGCGTTTTCATGGCTTGAGACTGTGCGTTTCATGTACTGAAACCCTGCGTTCCATATACTGAAACCCTGCGTTCCATGTATTGAAACGCTGTGTATCATAGGCTTGAAACGCTGTGTATCAAGGCTTGAAACACTACGTCTCATACGCAGAGACAACATTACATCGGCTGAAAGTCGTCCGTATTTAATATGATAGCCCCACATACATTAAGGTTTTGTACATAGGAACACATCATGTTTCTGTTGGCTAGCAACACGTTTCTAGCTAACAGAAGAGGGCATACACCTTATTATTAGACTAGGTTTAAAAGACAAGCCCCACCTTTCGGCGGGGCTTGCTGATACTTCATTTGAATGAAAAGTAGTGTTATTCACGCTTACTTATCAAAGCCAATGGGGCGGAACTGATGCTGCTCTTCGCTATATACATAGCCTGCCTTGAGCAGAGAAGCCTTGAGTTTGTCAACGTCCTCATTGAAGTTATTGCAAAGAGACTCTAGTGAATCGAACTCTTCATCACGCAGTAGCATGTTTGCACTGCTTACCAGTATTGCTGGATCTTTTGGTAGATAATCCATGATTTAATAATATTTTAAATGAATTGAGACCTACTTCATTGATTCACCAACGAATTGGAGAGGGAGCAAGTCCTTAACTGTATCAATAACATAAACGCCTGATGTACCATAAAGAAGGATACGAATGGGCTGGTTATAACGACTTTCTATCTCTAAGATTACCTGTCGGCAAGCACCACAAGGTACGATTGGGTCACGCATCAAACCATACTCATTAGCCGCAGCTATCGCTAAGAGGGTGATAGGTTGGTCTGGATAAGTGGACTGGGCAGCAAAGATTGCGGAGCGTTCAGCGCATAATCCAGAAGGAAAAGCCGCATTCTCTTGGTTCGCTCCCATCACTTCTACGCCATTCGCAAGCAACAATGCTGCACCGACACGGAACTTGCTGTAAGGCGAGTAGCTGTTACCCGTAGCCGAGATTGCTGTTTGGATGAGGTGTTGCTCGTCTTCTGACAGCTCATCGGGTTGGCAGAATCCTATCTTAATACTTAAATCTATTGTCTTCATTGTTGATATTTATTATTGGTTATTGGGCTTATTAGCCTTATTAGGCAAATAGGGCTAATAGAGCTAATGAGGCTAATTAGATTAATTAGCAATCAGCTCATAACAGCCAATATCTGGTTTATTACCACGCTGCTTGCCATCATGATCGGTTGCGAAACGTGTATCTGTTAATACTCGCCCTGCATCAATAGCAGGTGAGAGAACGTTATTCTCTGGCTTTTTAAGGTGCAAGTCGTAGTCTTGCTTATCGGCATTGACCTTGACAAATTGCTTATCTCCACCACCTGGATAGTCCTTTGTGTTCTCCCAAATAACATCTGTAAAACGTGCGAGCAAGGCTGTATCCTTTGGTTTTGGCGTGCGTAACAGACAATGATCGAACTGATAATTAGCGGCTACTCCATCCTTGTTATACACCATGAGTACGTCTTCTGAATAGCCAGTTACCAATGAGTTAACCATGTTGAAAGCCTGTAAAGGATAGTCTTTATCGCCTTCATGATTGCCAATACTTAATGCTGCACCGCGGTTACTATCGAAAGGATAGAACTGAGCAAAGGTGCAATGAGTCAGCGTAATGTACCCACCAAGGAAGGAGGCGCAGTCCATCAACGTGTTAGAGAATTGTGTATTATAGGCTTCCACCTTACTATTTACAGCCTTCAAACCATATCCTTGACAATTATGTATGGTTGAGTTAGCCAGCGTAAGTTTGTTTTGCGAGGTGTTGGCAGCGTCACACACGATACCATTATAGGCTGAATGGAGGTCGGTATGACTAATTACATTATCGTAACTATCGGCATGGAAGTGTATTCCTTGCCATTGTCCGCTCACATGGTCATAGGGAAGATAAGGGAAGAGGCGGTCTAATCGGTCACCACGTAACACCACGGGATGATCAGCCGTACCCTCACATCGCAACGAGCCATACACTTCCAGCGATGCTTTCTGCGAGAAGTAAAGCGTCGTCCCCGCTGGTATTGTAAGCGTTGCACCTGCTTCTACCTTCAGAGTATCTTGTAAGACAATGGGCTTAGAGCCTGTTAATGTCATATTACTGGTGACCTTCAAGCCCTTTAGAAGTTGTGCATCCCAGCTGTAAGCACTAAGGACTACACGTTGCTGAACACCACTCTCAAGCGTAAAAATAAGGTTATCTGCTATCTCCTGTGGACTAGTTCCATTGTTTAGAGGCGATGTCATTTCCACAAAGACACGAATACTATCCTTGTTTCTCACCTCTAAGTCTTTCACTTGATAGCCATTAGCAGCATTCAACTCGTCTCCACTAACATTCACACGGAACCCCGTTTGATTGCCTTGTGATAGTCGGACATTCGTCAATCGAAGCCCAGCTCCCGAGCGATTATACACCCAAAAGGTTCTTGTGGATGTAGGGACACTTGAGAAGAAAGTATCTAACTTTAACGTATCCGATGAGAAAGACAACAAGTTCGAACGTGACGTAGTAAATGTATCATCGTCCGAACATGCTGCCAGCAGTGCTACTATCGACAGGAGAAATAGTATGGTTAATTTCTTCATTATATATCTTTTGGTTCTTATCTAACGATAACACCCTTGCTTTTATTGCTTTATTCCAAATCAACATGCTCTACATTCACCTCGTCATGGATGAAGATTTGAGCGTTCTCTTTGAACTTCTCGGGGTTCTCTGTCGTTAGATACCTCACTGTTGCATGTTTCGTACAACGCTGCTCCATGTCTGGATGGCGTCGCAAGTAGTCTTGTAAGCTCTCTGCAACATACTCGCCTTGTGGGACGATACGTACTCCACGGGGCACATACTTGATGATCTTGGGCATAAGAATGGGGTAATGTGTGCAACCAAGGATGAGCGTATCAATCTCTGGATCTATCCGCATGATATGATCAATGCGTTTCTTCACAAAGTAATCAGCCCCTGGACTGTCCGCCTCATTGTTCTCTATGATAGGAACCCATAGTGGACATGCCACGCCCGTAACCTTTACATCAGGCCATAGCTTTTGTATTTCTATGTTGTAGCTTTGGCTTTTCACTGTGCCTTCAGTAGCCAACAAACCCACGTGATGAGAGCGAGTTAGTTTGCCAATAACTTCTGCTGTAGGTCGAATCACACCCAACACTCGGCGCTGGGGATCGAGCTTAGGTAAGTCATTCTGCTGTATGCTGCGTAGTGCCTTGGCTGATGCTGTGTTACAACCAAGTATCACTAACTGACAACCAGACTCAAAGAGTTTCATTACAGCCTGCCTTGTAAATTGGTAAACAACATCGAATGAGCGTGAGCCATAGGGTGCACGGGCATTATCCCCAAGGTAGATATAATCGTATTCAGGCAATAATTGGCGGATACCATGCAGTATGGTTAACCCGCCATAACCAGAGTCAAACACGCCAATAGGACCTGGCTGTTGTGAATATTGTGACATTATCCTCTTTATCAAATTGTTATAGAATAGGCTTTTAAGGCTCTATTGTTTTGCTTATTAATGGTCTCAAACACTTGAATATAGCCTATTTAAGCGCAGAGATAAGTGCATCTGTGATGTCTTCACCTATGGCTGTGTTCACAAAGGGAAGGTTGTTATTGTCTGAGTTAAGAATGAAGGCGTACCCACTCTCCTTACCCATCTCACGAACCGTATTGTCTAGTTTCTTACGAACGGGCGCATAGAGATCTGCTTCAGCCTTCTTCAAGAGGCGGTCAGTCTCCTTACGAAAGGCGATGTTGCGGTCCATCAACTCCTCTAACTCTGCTTGCCGCTTACGGAGAATAGAGGGTTCTAACTTGTGCTGAACATCAAGGAAATCCTCATAACGATTGTTGAAGTCATCAGCCGAACGCTTTGTTTCTGCATCATATTTCGCCTTTAAGTCATTCAAACTACGTGTTGCTGTGGCATAGTCTGCCATTGCGTGCAATACCTTCTCATAACTAAAGTAACCGAACTTTAGGCTTGGAGTAGTTTGTTGTGCGACTGCTAAGAGTGGTAACAACATCAAAGCAAAGGAAAAGAATAGCTTTTTCATCCTACTAATTATTATCTCTTCTATATGTAAATACAAATAATGAGGTCAACGCAAGAATACTGATTCGTGCGGTGACCTCACCCTTATCTCCTCTTGAGAGTCGACTCTCTAGAGGCATATTAACACGGGCAAAGAGTCCCGTACATGCTTTTACTTCATCTTAGCCAATTGAGCCTTAACCTCAGCTGTTACATCCTTGCTGAGTGCCTCATTGATATACAATGGCTGACCATTTACTTTCTCCATGATGTAAACATAGTTTCCTGCCTTTGCAACTGCTGCAATCGCATTGCGAACTTTCTCAAGTACAGGACCGAGTTGCTTCTGCTGCTCCTCGTTGAAAGCCTTTTGGTTATCCTGAGCGGTCTGCTGAATCTTTGTATACATATCCTGCAGATTCTTCTCTGTTTCTGCCTGCTTTGTTGCATTCATTGTACTCTTTGCTTTGTCATAAGCCTCAGCCTGACGCTGCAACTCAGCTTGCATGTCTTCCAACTGCTTCTGGTATTCCTTACCTTTAGCCTCCAACTTGCTCTGAACTGCTGTTGCCTCTGGAAGAGACTGGAGTAGAGCTTGTGAGTCAAGGTGACCAAACTTCTGTGCAAACAAGGTCATTGGTGCACAGAGCATCAACATCAAAAATAACTTTTTCATTGCTTTTATTGTTTTAATAGTTTATGTTTTTGTTTTCTTATAAACGTTCTTGTGATTCTATGAATATCGGTTGTCTCACCTTATATTATTGGTAAGCATAACCTAACTTCTGTAATACTTCATTGCTGATGTCAACCTTAGGTGACCCATAGATAATGCCAGAAGCATTGCTAGAACGGTCGATAACAAGACTATATCCACGCTGATCGGAGATGTCCTTAACAGCGTTATAAATCTCATCTTGTATAGGAGTTATCAAACTGGTGCGCTTCTTGAAGAGCTCACCCTCTGGTCCGAAGTACTTACGTTTGAGGTCGGATGCTTGCTTCTCTTTCGCCAAGATAGCATCTTGTTGCTTCTTCTTTTGGTCTTGAGAGAGGAATACTACTTCATTCTGATAGTTCTTGTACATGGTTGCAGCCTCTGTATTCAAAGCCTCAACCTCTGCTTGCCACTTCTTACTAACCTGATTCAACTGCTCATTCGCACGTTCGTAAGCTGGCACATTCTTAAGGATATACTCCATATCAATGAGTGCAAACTTCTGTGCAGAGGCTGATAAAGGTAAAAGAGTGAAAAGGTAAAGAGGTAAAACATACCTCAATACGCTGTTTAATATCTTCTTCTTATTCATCATTCTTCTTATTATTAAAATCAAATCTAACGTTTCTTTTTTATGAGAACAATCCCTTCAACGCTCAAAGCTCAACATTCCAAGGTCAACGCTCAACGCTCAATGTTCAAAGAATCAAGCCTTAGAACTCCTGTCCAAGGATGAAGTGGAACTGGCTTCCACCCTTCTTTCCAAATACTGTATCAAATCCGTATGCCCAGTCAATACCCATCATACCAACCATTGGAAGGAATATACGGACACCAAGACCAGCAGAACGTTTCATATCAAATGGATTGAACTTACTTGTTTCTGACCATGCATTACCAGCCTCAACAAATCCCAAACCATAGATAGTTGTATTGCCCAAGAGGAACGGATAACGCAACTCTAGAGAGAAGCGGTCGTATGCATAACCTTGTACTTCGTATGAAGGTGTGAGTGCTCCATTCTCATAACCACGCAATCCGATAGTCTCTTCTGCATAGCCACTAGAGTATCCACTCATACCATCACCACCCATATAGAAGGTTTCAAATGGGCTCTTCTTATTCCTGTTATAGCTGCCCAATAGACCTAACTCAACACGAGTAACCAAGACGAAACACTTCTGACCGCTACTAAGAGCTGTAAAAGTTCGTGCCTTGAACTTCCACTTGTGATATTCAATCCAGTGATACTTCTCTTGTTGTTCCTTAGAGTAATTAGGTGAATTAGGATTCGTTGCCAAGTGAGCATAGTCCTTTCCATCCCACTTAGACCATGGCGGAGTAATCGTCAAAGATGCCGAGAACTCTGAACCACGACGTGGGAAGAGTTGGTTATCAGTAGATGTTCTATTTAGTGATACCGTCAAGTTCAAGTTGTTAGATGTACCTGTTGGCATGAGAAAGTATCGCCAGTTACGTAACATATAACGCTGATATTGCAACTGTAAAGACAATGTGAAGTAATCATCTGGCCAACTCAAACGCTTTCCCCAACCAGCATAAACACTCAACAACTTAATGTACTTGTCTGGATCATAATAGTTTTCATAACTATTGTAATTATAGTTTCCGTAACCGTAACGATAATTGTTATAGTTGTTCAACAGCGACTGGTTGTAGTAATTACTTGATACGTCAGTCTGCTTTGAATAAGAAACACCCACATTGAATTGGATAGGACGCTTACCACCCAGCCAGTTGGTTGAATACTGAACATTGTAAGATTGGTAATAAGTACCATTCGTCTGTGCTCCCAAAGACAATGTCTCACCATCACCGATAGGCATAATACCACGATGTTCACGGTTTCTACGGAGGAGATTAGCCATTGAGAAATTAGTTAATTTCAAGCCTACTCGCCCGATAACACCCGTCTGTCCCCAACCCAGAGAAAGCTCAACTTGATCGTTAGACTTCTGTTTCAAATTATAATTGATATCCACTGTTCCATCTTCGTAATTAGGTTCAGGAACAGGATTGATAGCTTCTGGATCAAAATAACCCATTGATGCTAACTCACGAGCAGAACGCTGAAGAGCCTCTTTAGAGAATAGGTCACCAGGCTTTGTACGCAACTCACGACGAACAACATTCTCATAGAGTCGGTCGTTACCATTAATCTTCACACGATTAATATGTGCCTGCTGTCCTTCCGTGATACGCATCTCAAGGTCGATAGAGTCGCCGACAATGTTCACCTCAGTTGGCTCAAGTCTATAGAAGAGATAACCATTATTCCAATACTCATTACCAACAGCATCCTCATCTTGTGAGAGTCGCTTACTTAGATAAGTCTGGTTATAAACGTCACCTTTCTTCATTCCAAGCAAACGAGATAGGTAATCAGTTGAATAAACAGTGTTTCCGACCCAAGAGATATTACGAATATAATACTTCTTACCCTCGTTTACCTTTACATAGATATCCACATGCTTGGGATCAACATTCCACACACTATCTTTCAAGATAGTGGCATCACGGAAACCAAACTCATTATATTTGGTAATGAGATTCTTCTTATCTTCAGCCCAACGCTCGGGTGTGAACTTCTTTGACTTCAGTAAATTGCCGAGCTTTCCTGCTTCATGTGTCTTAGCGAAAGCACCCTTTGAGAAGAAAGAACCCTTGATCTTCTTTATTGGAAGTTGCTCATTCCCTTCAATGATAATATTGCGAACCTTTAGTTTCTCCTTCTTATCTACATTGATATCAAGTATGACCTGATTCTTATTCGCAACATCATCACGCTGTAGAATATTAATTTCGGCATTCTTATATCCTTTATCATCAAAGTACTTCTTAGCAAGTATCTTGGCACGACTTATCATATTAGGAGTAATCTGGCCACCTTTCAGTAAGCCCAACTTCTTCTCCATATCATCCCGTTCACTCTTCTTCAAACCATTGTAATTGATGGTTGAGATGCGTGGCCGTGGCAAGAGATTAATTCGCAAGTAAATATTATCACCGACGATAGAATCTGCACTGATGGATACATCAGAGAAGAGTCCATGCTTCCAATAACGTTTCACCGCATCAGTGATAGCCGTTCCTGGTACCTCCAACTCCTGCCCAATGCTGAGCCCAGAAATACCCGTAAGTACATAATCCTCATAACCATCAATACCGCTGACTGCCAGTCCTGCAAGCTTATAAGTATGCGGATTACCAGAATAAGTAATATCTGGATTAACGATCTTCTCTTGTCCGCTCACCGTTAGAGTCATTCCAGAAGTGAGAGCAAGAAGCATCAACACCTTATTTATCTTCGTCATCTATATTGCGTAACTTATTTGTTTTCGTTTTCTTCTATCTGTCTTTCAGTCTTTCCAAAACGACGTTGTCTCTTTTGGAAACTATATATAGCATGTTGTAAATCGTCTTCTCCAAAGTCTGGCCAATAGGTATCACAGAAGTAAAGCTCTGAATAGGCTATCTGCCAAAGAAGGTAATTAGAGATACGAAGCTCACCACCTGTCCTTATTAGAAGGTCTGGATCAGGCATAAAGTTGGTTTGCATATGCTTACTGAGTAACTCTTCTGTTATCATCTCGGGGTGTAGAGATACTTTTTCATTGCCCTGATTTTCTGCAATGATATCCTGTACCGCCTTGGTTATCTCCCACCGTGAACTATAACTAAGAGCGACAACCATTGTCATAGCAGAGTTCTTCTCCGTATGTTCTTCCGTCTCTCTGAGTTTCTGTTGCACCTCTATAGGCAATCGACCTATATCACCTATCACACGGAACCGGACATTATTCTTCATAAAAATCTCATCTTCTAAAGAAGTTAAGACAAGACCCATCAATGCTGCAATCTCATCAGAAGGCCGACTCCAATTCTCTGTAGAGAAGGTGTAAAGCGTTAGATACTTCACACCCAGACGTACACATTCAGAAGTAATACGGCGAACCGTCTCCACTCCTGCTTGATGCCCATAAGAACGGGGCTTATTACGCTCCGTTGCCCAACGCCCATTACCATCCATAATGATAGCAATGTGTTCTGGAATCCGTGTCATGTCTAATTCTTCCACCATAATTATATATGAAGAAAATAACCTTTCTTACTATTCTTATCTAGCCATCTTATTCATCTTCATTGTGACATGTTCGGCACTTGGTCATAAAACTATAGCTGAACGTCAATTGAAGTGTTGAATAGCTATCTGTATTCTTGAAGAGTCCACTACTCTTTATTCCGTAGGGATCTCTTTGCCCATCTAGTTCGTCAGAGAGTGTGAAATGCATCGCCCACTCTAGTCCGATATTCGTTCGACCACCAACCTTATACTTAACGCCAACGCCTATAGGAAGGTTAGCCGAGAATGCGGAACTACGATTACCATTCTCTATCTTAACATACGTGGCACCCAGTCCTATTGTTACATAAGGTGATAAACGTTGTGCGCCACGATAATCTTTACCTGTTCCGTATGGCAAGAAGTTATATTCATAAGCCACGCCTACATCTACCAAAGAATTATTGAATAGATAGGGTGTTGCGGCAAATCGAGGATAATAGGTCTTCGCATCAGCTGAAGAACCTTTCATCTTGCCAAAAGATACATTCATCTTCAAGCCCATATAAGGATTGAAATTATATCTGGCAAGCACCGTCCCCATTGGTTGCAAGTCCTTTGTCAAAGACTCATTGAAGTCGCCAAGATAGCCCATCAAGCCAACACCCGCTCCTAACTCCATCTTATATTCAGGGTCACTCTGTGCCCACAAAGATGTTGTTACTAAAAGGAGAAGAACGCTAATGATGGTCTTTTTCATCTTACACAGCCTTAGAGCTTACTCTGCAGCACGCTCTTGATTCAACTTCCAACCCACTCTATTGAGCCTTCCACGCCAAACCTTACTACCGCTAATCATCCAAATGTAAGCATCTGCGTCGACCGTTACGGTAAATGTATTAGCAGGTTGTGCATTCTGTGGATAGCTAAAATCTTTATCGCTATTCCATACAATTCCTGCATCACGTGACAATAACATTGAACCGAATTTGCCACTATTATCCACGCCCATAGCTAGCGCAGCACCATCATAATTGACAACTGTAAGATGGCGATAAGCAGGCAATAGGAATTTAGTTGCTGCATTCTCTACATAATTCCAAGTATCGTCTGCCGTTGGACGATTCTTATAGGAAAGCCTTGTCCAAGTAACTGTCTTATTCCCACTAGCAGCTGTTCCTACTAGCAAAACACGACTCCTATCATCAGCGCCATTGTTGCTCAATAAGGCATAATTGATATTGCTTACAGGGAGAAGAGAAGAGTTATCATCAAGTGTCTCAACATTCCATGTAGCCCCATTATCTTGCGAACGAACTAAACTTCCAGCTGTTGTCAAAGCGAATAGCTCCGAAGAAGATGCAGCCACCAACAGCTTCAAGTTCGTATTCGTACCCACTTGAGTCCAAGCGTTACCATCGGAAGAACTAAGGATTCGACCACTATCTAAGATAAATAACTTATTCTCTTTGACCAATACGCTCTGATAAGCCTGTGCAGAGAAAGACTGAGACAACAAAGCCCAATGATTACCATCATTCTGTGCTGTCACATATCCCTTCGTCTGTGTTCCATCCGTTCCAAACACAAATATCTTATCCTTAGTACTTACAGCCTTCATCGCCGTGAAAGCACCGAAATTACTATTACCCTGCATACTTACCCAAGAGAACACATTGCCCTTCTGCTTATGCACATTCACCGATATCTTATAATCACGATAAGTATCCCGTGCATTAGAGTAGATACGGAACGAGCGGGGAGAAGTGAAATCGATTGAATCATTCGGAGAAAAGTAAGTCTGCTTATCTCCTTGTTGAGAAAGGATTGTAACTGTACCAGAGTTCTTGGTTGTTATTGTAGCCAAAACGTGCGCCACATCAGTTCCATAAGGCAGAGAGTCCACATTGTAAACCAGTCCCTGCGCTTGGTCAATATAGAACCTAAGATTCTTTGCTTCATATTTAGCATAGAAAGTACTATCCTTCCCAGACTTCGTAAGCGTATCACGTTTTACTTTCAGCTGCCCCAGAGTAAACCCAGTTATAGCTGTATCTCTAAAACTTGAGCCATTATCATCATTGTCATCATCCTTCAGACAAGATGTCATCATCAAAGTTGCCAATACAAGGCCTACAAGAGTATATATCTTATTACGCATCAGATACTAATAATTGAATTTAGCTGCAAATTTAATCAGAAATCTTCAGACTAAACATCTTTTACGGGGTTAATTATGTAAAATATGGATTTATACATCAGATTTTTAAGTTTGTTTAGTATTATATAGAAGATTCGTATTTCTATAGTATTAGAATCGTCAATATCGAAAGGGAACGCGCCCAAGTACCAACGTGGGAACGACAGCAACGCACGTACACGACCAACGGAAACCCCTATAGCCATCTTAAAGAATAAGTAGTAATAACGAAAGATATATGTATTACCATTCTTTTTCCCTGCTTTCCGATTGTTTTTTCATTGGTTCCGTATTTCTTTTGTACGTATCCAGCATTATTATCTAAGTGTGATAATTAATTATCTAAGCGTGATAATACTTTATCTAAGTCTGATAATACTTTATCACGCTTAGATAATACAAAAACATACGTATTCCACAAATGCGCAATACGTATAAAAATAAAATAAGATGCGCATAAACTCAACACAGAATGCGTATATAAGTATAACGATATTAGCTCCTGTTAAAGCTAAAAGCTAATATCAAGATGAAGAAAAGGGGCAAAACAAGGTGTAAGTATTAGGTTCCATCAATCCATATTAGCCGTAACGAAAAGAGGATGTGCCTATTTGACACATCCTCTTTGATATAACACAGGAAGTTTTAATTAGGAGTAGCTAACTGCGTTATTTTTACTGAGCATTTACTATACACTCCGTCTACAGAAAGTATAGCAGTACGCTCCTTGTGACTACGATTCGTCTTTACATACACTTTCATCTCTTTGTTATTATTCGTCTGTTGCACTACTATCCAGTCAGCCGACCAGTTATTCAGAACGCCTTTGTGATATTTCTCTGAAGGATCCTGGTCTTTGTCACCGACGAAATCAGGCACAACCGTATTCTTTACGCCATCCTGTATAAACGTTATGTTATCTATGCCACGCCAATCACCAGATTTTGCATAAAGTATAAACGAGTTTGAAGCATTTGAAACAGTAACATTCTCCTTATCAAAAGCCAAGAATTTATCTATCATATTCTCTTCCTCTTTATCGTGACAAGCGGTAAATAAACATGCTAGCAAAGCTATTAATACAAAATAAATCTTCTTCATAAAATTATCTCCTTACGTTAATTAAACATTTCTGCTTATACTGATAATATCCCTCTTTTCCATTAGTTTCATCTGCTTCTGAACGTGTAAAAAATGGTCCTTCCTCAGCATTGAACAATCCAGAAATATAATAACCATTTTTTAAACCCTCCCAACCTAGATTACATAAGATATATCTATTTACATTCTTACTTTTTTGTGGGGTCATTTTATTATGACCATTTTTATCAACAATATATCGTACATAAGGTTTCGTAATCTCCATAGCGCCATAACCAACCCACGCATGTCCATTCCATATCGTGGTCTTTGAAACAGTTAAGCCTAAGACTTTTTTCTTGTGGACAGTATAAGTGTCACTTCCAGAAATAACAACGGGATAACCCTTTCTTAATTCTGACACAACTGCTTCAGTATTATAATCTATCACTATTCCTCCACTTGAATATCCAAAATTTGACAACGTTTGTGGAACTAACTCGACTTTGGAAGAACTACCTAGATACCCATACTTCATATTTAGGTTACCATTTTCACCCAAACAAGACATCAACCTAGCAATTTGTTTTTTTGTCTCATCAGACATTCTTATATCCCGAACCCCTGTAAAACTTGTCATTCGATCCCAATCGAATGAATAATTTTTATAATAAGATGGATATTTATAAAAAGACATTAACTGCGCAGTAGCTGTAGCAACACAGCCAGTTAAACTTTTCTTCGCCCCATCCATAGGACAATAAAAATTATAAGGATCCTTTTGCCCCCAGTTCACAAGGGGACCTGGTATTGAAATTAGAGAAGTAGTCTCTGGACCATATTCATAAATAACACTATCACCCTCCTCCCATTTCTTATTAGGTTTAAAAGGCGGCTTATTAGCCATTCTGAGGCTACTTCTAAAGTAATCTTCAGTCTTTGATAACAGATAAATTTCAGAAGAATTAGATAAAGTATCGTTTGTTCCTTTCATTTCCCCATCAAGAACCAATGCTAAAAGAGGCCCACAGCGTTTATCAGAAGACATTATGGCATAACCTTGCTTATCTCCAATATTTAAGATATGGACAGATGCCGTATCAATCCCGTCTGAACTTCGAGTCAAAGGATTATGTATGCTAAACCTACTCGAAATAGTCGTAGAAATTGGTGTACGCGTCGTAACTTTTCTGTCGTTTGCCAAACGATGCAATATACATTCCAAGTCTTTTTGGGCTTCATCAAGACTCAAATAAGTACTACTAGACGGCTTGTCTGATAAAGAGGGTAATTGTTCCTCTTTCTCATATACACTTGAACACGATGTCATTAAAATACATGCGAACAATAATAGGTTTTTAATTTTCATAAGCATAATTTTTATTTTTATCGTGACAAATATAAAGAAAAAAAACGAATTTGCAAAAAAATCGTTATTTATTTTTGCATTTTAGTTAGAAAATATAGTTTAGCCTACGATTTAGTTATTACGAGAGATAGCTATGTATAATCACAATATAAGTTTAAGATTCGTTTGCTGTCATTTTAACATTTCTCAGTAACATACAGAAGACTAACAAATTAAATATTAGCAAAGAGTGACAGGAAAGTTGTTCTTAGACAATCGTCTATCTAAAGCAAATTTATAGTACATGTATTAAAAACGAGAAGCCCTATCCGCAGTAACTGCGGATAGGGCTTATATTTATCGTATTAGTTACAATCCAGTAACTACAAGATTTAGAGCTGTGGACCAGCTGCTACGAGTGCCTTACCAGCCTCGTTGTTCTCGTACTTCTTGAAGTTCTTGATGAAGCGAGCTGCGAGGTCCTTAGCCTTCTCTTCCCACTGAGCTGCATCAGCGTAAGTGT
>ERZ772909.441-NODE-441-length-26060-cov-5.191040_pt1 | contig 26060 bp, 25 predicted proteins | sample MGYA00511137_ERZ772909 | MGnify/ENA primary metagenome ERZ772909 (study PRJEB29015, sample SAMEA2738095) | human oral metagenome | biome: human oral; feature: human-associated habitat; material: saliva | place: China | collected 2270 ... | reverse complement strand
GTCGTAACTTGCTTGCATACTTGCGTAAAAACGACGTTAACCGTTACCGTGAGTTAATCAACTCTCTAGGACTTCGTCGCTAATCTTGCGTCTAAAACGTTTCTATACTTCGTTGGCTTCGGCTCGATGTACCATTAGTACAATCTTCGTCTAGTCGCCTAGTCTATAAACGTTTTATCCAGCAAGACTGGAGCTCTCTGATTTCAGAGGGCTTTTTTACTTTTGTCACCGTACCTCTATATACTCAAGTATTATCTTCGGTTACGGTTCCTAGCATTGTAAGGTAAAATAAACCAGAATGATCTCCCTTCGGGGAGATTTTTTGTTTTCACTAATATTTCGAGTTCAGACTAGCTTTCTTATTTGTTAAACTATACCAATTTTTGTTGACAAATATCAAGTTGCTGTGTATAATGTTTTCGTCTCTCGATAAAAAGACAAATAAGACTATACCAATTTTGAATAAAGGAGGAACTAGCTTTTTACCAGTAAAAGGCTAGAAATAAATCTATGTGTGGAATCGTCGGAGTTGTGGGAAACCGCAATGCAACAGATATTTTGATGCAAGGACTTGAAAAGTTAGAATACCGAGGCTATGATTCGGCTGGAATTTTTGTGACAACAGGAGAAAAATCTAGTCTGGTCAAGTCTGTTGGTCGGATTGCAGATCTTCGTGCCAAGATTGGTATGGATGTGGCAGGTTCAACAGGTATTGGGCATACTCGTTGGGCAACCCACGGGAAACCAAGTGAGAATAATGCCCATCCCCACACTTCTCAAACAGGCCGTTTTGTTTTGGTTCACAACGGTGTGATTGAAAATTACCTGGATATCAAAAATGACTATCTTGCTGGCCATGATTTTAAAGGGCAGACAGATACAGAAATTACAGTTCATTTGATTGGGAAATTCGCGGAAGAAGACGGTCTCTCTGTTCTTGACGCTTTCCGCAAGGCCCTTCACATTATCGAAGGTTCCTACGCTTTTGCCTTGGTAGACGCTCAAGATCCTTCTACGATCTACGTTGCCAAAAACAAATCGCCGCTTTTGATTGGCTTGGGTGAAGGCTACAACATGGTCTGCTCTGATGCCATGGCTATGATTCGTGAGACTAGCGAATACATGGAAATCCATGATAAAGAGTTGGTTATCGTGACGGCTAATAGCGTAGAAGTGCAAGATTATGAAGGCAATGTTCTTGAACGTGGTAGCTATACTGCTGAGCTGGACCTGTCTGATATCGGCAAAGGCACTTATCCTTACTATATGCTGAAGGAAATTGATGAGCAGCCGACCGTGATGCGTAAGCTGATCAGCACCTATGCAGATGAAAATAATCAGATGCTGATTGATCCTGCTATCATCAAGACAGTCCAAGAAGCTGATCGCATTTATATCATTGCTGCTGGAACTTCTTATCATGCTGGTTACGCTTCTAAACGAATGCTGGAAGAGTTGACGGATACGCCAGTTGAGCTGGGCATTTCTTCAGAATGGGGCTACGCTATGCCGCTTCTGAGCAAGAAGCCACTCTTTATCTTCATCAGCCAATCTGGTGAGACAGCTGATAGTCGTCAGGTCTTGGTCAAGGCCAATGAACTGGGCATTCCAAGTCTGACAGTGACCAATGTGCCAGGCTCAACCTTGTCTCGTGAAGCCAAGCATACTCTGCTTCTCCATGCTGGACCAGAAATTGCCGTGGCTTCAACCAAAGCCTACACCGCGCAAATCGCTGCCCTAGCTTTCTTGGCCAAAGCGGTCGGTGATGCTAATGGCAATGAAAAAGCTAAGAAGTTTGATTTGGTTCATGAGTTGTCTATCGTAGCCCAATCTATCGAGTCTACCCTTTCTGAGAAAGAATTGATCGAAAGCAAGGTCCGTGACTTGTTGGCGGAAACTCGTAGCGCCTTTTATATCGGTCGTGGTCAGGACTACTATGTGGCGATGGAAGCCAGCCTTAAGCTTAAGGAGATTTCCTACATTCAGTGTGAAGGCTTTGCGGCAGGAGAACTCAAGCATGGTACTATTTCTCTGATTGAAGAGGGAACACCTGTCCTAGCCCTGCTTTCAGACGAGGTATTGGCTAGCCATACTCGCGGAAATGTTTCTGAAGTTGTAGCGCGTGGAGCCAAGGTGTTGACCATTGCGGAGGAAAATGTGGCTAAGGATGGAGACGATATTATCTTGAGCCAAGTTCACCCTTACCTGTCACCAATCTCTATGGTGGTACCGACTCAATTGATTGCTTATTTTGCAACTCTGCACCGCGGATTGGATGTGGATAAACCACGCAATCTCGCTAAATCTGTAACGGTAGAATAAAAAACAATACAATTATCAATAGGAGAGTGGGACGGCGAAATTGAATTCTAACGAATTACCGATTTCTGTTCCACTCTCTTATTTTTGATAGATAGCTGTTATTCCTTGACTTGATAATGGAGGGATGAGTAGATAGTAAAAAACTAGACCGAGATACGCCTATCTCGGTCTAGTTTGTGTTTATAAAAGTTGCTTACCAGAGGATTTCGCACTGGCTGCCGACAGCATTTTGGAAAGATTCGACTGGTGGCTGGTCGGTGATAATGCAATCCAGACTAGAATAGTTGGAAAGTTTGAAATAATGACTGGTATTAAACTTGGAATGGTCGGCCAATAGAATTGCTTTGTCACTATTAGCGATCATTTCCCGCTTGATGTGCGCCTGATTGTGGTTGGCTTCGTAAGCGGCGTAGCGATCTAATCCGCGGCAACTAAAGAAGAGTAAGTCTGCATGGAAATTGTTGATGAAGTTGGCAGCAAAATCGCCCAGTGCAGAATTAGTTCCGCAGCCAATGTGCCCGCCTGATAAAAAGAGAGTGACATTTTCAAAGTTATTTAGCTGGCGAGCCGCTTCAATACCATTTGTTATGATACGGAGATTCTGAAAAGGTGCTAAATGTGGAATGAGCATGGCAGCCGTAGTAGAGCTATCAATGAAGATAGACTGGTTATGAGTGATAAAGGTTGAGGCAATTTCAGCAATTTTCTGCTTGCTTTCTTCTTGTTCACGGGCGCGAGCAGAATATACATATTCTACGTTATTGGCCGTAATCAACATGACTTCACCATGAGAGCGGATAATCTTCCCCTCTTTTTCTAGCTCAATCAAGTCCCGTCGAAGTGTTGATGTAGAACAGAACAAAAGTTCTTCAAGTTGGGCGGTTGAAATGATCTTTCGCTTGCTGAAAATGTCTATAATCCGACTCATTCGTTCCAAAGAAACCATGGTGACCTCCATCAATGAACAAAGTTGAACATTTATGGTTACATTATACCATGATAAACGAAAAAAAATCAATATAGTAAATGTTAGATTGAACGATTTTGAACAATTTTGGCTATAGTGTTATATAAAAGTTGATGATTTATCAATTAGAGGAATAGGTATTGAACACGCTTACAAAAAAGATTATGATGAATTCAGAAAGGAGTGAGATTATGAATCATCAAGAAGAAGTAATCCGCGAACAAATATGTGATGTATGCCACAAAATGTGGCAATTAGGCTGGGTAGCCGCTAACGACGGTAATGTCTCAGTTCGTCTAGATCAAGATACCATTATTGCAACGCCAACAGGTATCAGTAAGAGTTTTATCACACCTGAAAAACTCGTCAAGCTTAATCTAAAGGGGGAGATTATTGAAGCTCAGGACGGTTATCGTCCATCCAGTGAAATCAAGATGCACATTCGCTGCTATGAAGAACGGGATGATGTAAAAGCTGTCGTCCATGCGCATCCGCCAATTGCGACTGGCTTTGCACTGGCTCATATTCCTCTTGATACCTATTCCTTGATCGAGAGTGCCATTGTAGTAGGAGCAATTCCGATCACCCCATTTGGCGTCCCATCTACCATGGAAGTGCCCGATGCTATTACTCCGTATTTACCAGAACATGATGTCATGTTACTTGAAAATCATGGTGCCTTAACTGTGGGAAGTGATGTGATTACAGCTTACTACCGGATGGAAACCTTGGAGCTGGTTGCTAAGACCACCTTCCACGGACGCATGTTGCTTTCTACTAAGGGAGTTGAGGAGGAAGAAATTTCTCGTCCAACCTTGGAACGCTTGTTTGCAATGCGGGACAATTATAAGGTTACAGGACGTCACCCAGGTTATCGTAAATATAATGGTGACGGAAGCATCAAAGAATAAGAAACATCGGAGGAAATGATTATGACTCAACATCCACGTATTGGGATTCGTCCAACCATTGACGGACGTCGTCAAGGTGTGCGGGAATCACTAGAAGTACAAACCATGAATATGGCTAAAAGTGTGGCTGACTTGATTAGCTCAACCTTGAAATATCCTGACGGTCAGCCTGTTGAATGTGTTATTTCGCCATCTACCATCGGTCGCGTCCCTGAAGCAGCTGCTTCACATGAATTATTCAAAAAATCAAATGTCTGTGCGACTATCACAGTGACACCATGCTGGTGCTATGGTAGTGAAACCATGGATATGTCACCAGATATTCCGCATGCAATCTGGGGCTTCAATGGCACTGAACGGCCAGGAGCTGTTTATCTCGCTGCAGTACTGGCTTCACACGCGCAAAAAGGAATTCCAGCTTTTGGTATTTATGGCAGGGATGTCCAGGAAGCTAGCGACACTGAAATTCCAGAAGATGTAAAAGAAAAAATTCTGCGTTATAGCCGAGCTGCTTTGGCAACAGGACTGATGCGTGACACAGCTTACTTGTCCATGGGTAGCGTCTCTATGGGAATCGGCGGCTCCATTGTCGATCCAGACTTCTTCCAAGAATACCTGGGCATGCGCAATGAATCAGTTGATATGACTGAGTTTACTCGTCGGATTGACCGAGGCATTTATGACCATGAAGAATTTGAACGGGCCATGGTTTGGGTCAAAGAGCACATCAAAGAAGGTGTGGATCGCAACCGTGAGGACTTGGTTCTTTCTCCAGAAGAAAAAGCAAAACAATGGGAATTTGTAGTCAAGATGTTCATGATTGGCCGAGACCTTATGCAAGGCAATCCTCGCTTGGCTGAGCTTGGCTTTGAGGAAGAAGCTGTTGGACACCATGCCTTAGTTGCTGGTTTCCAAGGACAGCGTCAATGGACCGATCACTTCCCGAACGGAGACTTCATGGAAACCTTCCTCAATACTCAGTTTGACTGGAATGGTATCCGTAAGCCTTATGTCTTTGCGACAGAAAATGACTCACTCAACGGTGTGTCTATGCTCTTTAACTATCTCTTGACAAATACACCGCAAATCTTCGCAGATGTTCGGACTTATTGGAGTCCAGAAGCGGTAGAACGTGTGACAGGACACAAGTTAGAAGGTCAGGCAGCTGATGGCTTCCTGCACTTGATTAACTCTGGTTCTTGTACTCTGGATGGAACTGGTCAAGCTAGTCGAGATGGCAAGCCAGTTATCAAGCCATTCTGGGAATTAGAACAAAGCGAAGTGGATGCCATGCTTGAAAACACAGACTTCCCACCAGCCAATCGCGAATACTTCCGTGGAGGCGGTTTCTCAACTCGCTTCTTGACCAAGGGAGATATGCCAGTGACCATGGTGCGTTTGAACATCCTCAAAGGTGTAGGTCCTGTCTTGCAAATCGCTGAAGGCTATACTTTAGAATTGCCAGAGGAAGTGCATCATACCTTGGATAATCGAACAGATCCAGGCTGGCCAACTACTTGGTTTGCACCGCGTTTGACAGGAAAAGGTGCTTTCAAGTCTGTCTATGATGTTATGAATAATTGGGGAGCAAACCACGGTGCCATCACTTATGGTCATATCGGAGCTGATTTGATTACGTTGGCTTCCATGCTGCGTATTCCAGTCAATATGCACAATGTGCCAGAGGAAGACATTTTCCGTCCGAAGAACTGGTCACTGTTTGGCACAGAGGATTTGGAATCAGCTGACTACCGTGCTTGTCAATTATTAGGACCAATTCATAAATAAAAATTTTGGGTGGGCGTGCCTTTTGCTGGGCACGCAACCTACCCACTAGAAAGAGAGTAGCTTAGATGACCAAGACAATTATTCTAGCCTGTGTGGGTGGTTTAACAACCAGCATGTTGGTAGAGCGAATCAATGAAGTTATTCATCGTGACCAATTGGATTATTCCTTTTATTCAATTGGGATTACCGGTATGAATAACTTGAAGAATATAGATGTCTTATTGCTTAGTCCGCAATTAGCATATTTAGAAGAAAAGGCTAAAGCTAGCTTACAAGTGCCAGTCGCAGTCATTAGTGATGAAGATTTCGAGTTGATGAGAGGCGAAGAAGTGCTCCGTCAGGCTGAAGTATTGATGGACTAAGACTATGGCAGTGGCAGTACAAGACAAAAGCTCAACTCAAGAGCTGATGCAACTGATTGTCAAGAGTAGTAAAGTAACTGCGCAAGTTATGCGGAGTTTGGAGTTGGCTCAGTCAGGTCAGAAGGGAGAAGCAAATGCAGAGCTGGAACAGGCGAGAAAACTAAGTGTGGAGGCTCACAACTTACAGACTAGTCTTATCCAGTCTGAACTGAGAGGCGAAGCTGCTCCTCCAAGTCTGCTGGCGGTCCACGCTCAGGACCATTTTATGAATAGCCATTTATTACTCGAATTAGCCGCCGTATTTCTCAATCAATTAGAAGGAATCGAAGATTTAAAAACAAGAATTGCAAAACTGGAACAGGTAGGTGAGTAGCATGGATCATCCTGTCATATTAGAAATGAAGGGCATTGTTAAAAGCTTCGGTCCGGTCCGAGCCTTAAAAGGGGTCAATTTTGACTTGCGGGCTGGTGAAGTGCATGCTCTGATGGGTGAAAATGGGGCTGGTAAATCCACTTTGATGAAGGTCTTGACTGGTATTTATGGAGCAAATGAAGGTACCATTCATTACAATCAACAGGAAGTGGCCTATTCCAAGCCCAAGGAAGCAATGGATGCAGGGATCGTTATCGTTCACCAAGAGTTGAATATGATGAACCATCTAACGGTGGCTCAAAATATCTTTATTGGACGAGAAGAAGTTCAAGGTAGCTTCTTTATTAACGATGCATCCAGTATTAAGAAAGCAAAAGAACTGTTTAGTCTCTTAAAACTAGACATCAACCCAACTGAAAAAGTAGGGAATCTGACAGTTGGGAAACAACAAATGGTCGAAATTGCCAAAGCTCTTTCTATGGATGCCAAGGTGATTGTCTTTGACGAACCGACAGCAGCCCTGACTGAATCGGAAATCAATGAGCTGTTTGTGATTATCAACGACTTGCGTGCAAAAGGTGTAGGCATTATCTACATTTCTCACCGGATGGATGAGATTGCTCGAATTACAGACCGTGTAACCGTAATGCGGGACGGAGAATATGTAGGTACGGTCAATACCAAAGATACCACCAAGGATGAAATCATCTCTATGATGGTTGGACGGACCATTTATGAAGATCCTAAGGCTGCGTCAACAGTGGCGGAAGATGCTCCTGTGGTGCTGGAGGTGAAAAACCTCTGTGCAGGAACGGCCGTTAAAGATGTGAGTTTCAAACTTCATAAGGGTGAAATTCTAGGATTCTCAGGCCTGATGGGAGCTGGTCGGACAGAAGTTGCTCGTTTGTTGTTTGGTGCAGATAAAAAAGAAAGCGGTTCCATTGTCATAAACGGGAAAGAAGTAAATATCAATTCTCCGCAGGATGCTATCCGAGAAGGAATTGGCTACTTATCTGAAGACCGCAAGCGCTTTGGTTGTATCGTGGATATGACCATTGCTAACAATACGGTTATAACCAATCTTGATAAGTATGTCAAGGCGGGCTTGATTGATGATGGTGCAATTGTTAAGGCAAGTGATCAATTTGTTCAATCTTTACGTACTAAGACTCCGTCATCCAAACAACTGGTTCGTAATCTTTCGGGGGGGAACCAGCAGAAAGTGGTCATTGCTAAATGGCTGGAACAAAATAGTGATATTTTGATCTTTGATGAGCCGACACGAGGTATTGATGTCGGTGCCAAAAGTGAAATATACACACTGATGAATGATCTAGTTGCTCAAGGAAAATCCATTATCATGATTTCGTCAGAACTGACGGAAATCTTACGGATGAGCGATCGAATCGTAGTCATGTGTGAAGGTAGAAAAACGGGTGAGCTGGATATTAGCCAAGCAACACAAGAGAGAATCTTGGCGCTAGCTACTGACCGTTAGAAGTAAAAACAGAGGTGTTTACGTATGGAAGAGAAACAATCCTTATGGATGAAATTAGAAAAAACAGTTGGTTTACAAAAGCTGATTGCCTTGATTGCCTTGGTAGTAATCTTTGCCTTCTTTGCCATCTCCAGCGAATCATTTCGTTCGTTTGATACAGTAGTCAGTATCTTAGATGCGTCATATTACATTGGTTTCCTTGCCATTGGAGTTACATTTGTCATCATTACAGGTGGTATTGACCTCTCCATTGGTACGGTAATGATGTGCTCGGCTATTATCGGAGGTGTCCTTCATACCAAGATGGGCTGGCCGCTCTGGTTGTCTTTACTGGCAATTCTAGTTATTGGAGGATTATTCGGACTGCTCAATGGAATCATGGTCGCAAAATTCGGTTTGCCACCTTTTATCGCGACACTGGGTACGATGATGATTTCACGCGGTCTAAGTTCTATTGTCTCAAATGTCCAAAGTGTGACATTCCCTCTTCGGGGAACAGGTGAAGGTTGGTACAAAGATTTATTCCGAACCCAAGATAATTTCCCGACTGGCTTGATTGTACTGGTGCTTGTGGCAGTTCTTGCAGCGGTAGTATTGAACAAGACAAAAATTGGTCGCTATATCTTCGCTATTGGTTCCAATAAAGAGGCTACTCGTCTGTCTGGGGTCAATGTTGTTAAATGGGAAGGAATGGCTTATGTCATAGGTGGTCTGTCAGCAGGACTTGCGGCCATTGCCTATGCTGCAACTTACTCTACTATTTTGCCTGGTACAGGTAACGGTATGGAGCTTGATGCGATTGCCGGTGTTGTAGTAGGGGGGACTTCTCTAGCTGGTGGTGTTGGATCTGTTATTGGTACCATTATTGGGGTATTCATCATGTCTGTCCTGAAAATTGGTTTGCCATATATTGACCTACAACCCCACTATCAACTCTTTATAACTGGTTTTGTTGTTATCGTCGCTGTTTACTTTGATATTTTCATTCGTAAGAATAAGAAGAAATAAGTACAGGTGTTACTATCATATATATTGGTGTATAAAATATAATAGGAGTTTTTATCATGAGAAAATCATTTAAATTTGCTACTGCGGCACTTCTTGCTGTTGCTGCGATTGGATTAGTTGCTTGTTCTTCTAAGAAAGACAGCGGTAAAGCTGCGGATAGCAAGGGTGGAGATTATCGGGTGGAAGTGATTGCCAAAGGTTTCCAACATGACTTCTGGAAAGCTGTTAACAAGGGTGCTGAACAAGCAGCAGACGAATTTGGCGCTAAGATTACTTTTGTCGGACCTCAAAATGAAACCGCTATCGCAGAGCAATTGGAACAGTTGAACAATGCTATTAATAAAAATCCAAATGCAATTGCTTTGGCAGCGCTCGATACCCAATCAGAGCTAGATGCTATTAAACAAGCTCAAGCAAAGAATATTCCTTTGATTGGTTTTGACTCAGGGGTTCCAGGAGCTCCAGACGGGGCAATCAAAGCAACGGCTTCTACAGATAACTACGCTGCTGGAGCCAATGCAGCAGAACACTTGTTCCCTTTGTTGGAAAAGAAATTGGGTGACAAGCCTGTTCGTATCGGAGTAGTATCTCAAGAAGCGAACTCACTTTCTATCACACAACGGACTTCAGGTTTTATTGATAAGATGGCTGAATTGCTAGAAAAGAAAGGTATTAAAACTGCTGTTGTTGGTCACGATAAATTTAAAAATAATGTCTCTGAATCAGATGCAAAAGCTATCATTGAAGTTCGTGTGCCAGCTCAAGTAGACGATGCTGCGGGTAAAACAGAAGCATCTACTGTACTTGAAAAAGCAGATACTATTGCAATCTATGGTTCAAATGAATTTGCAGCAAAAGCTATCATCAATGCAAACGGTAGTTTCAAGGAATCTAAGCTTGGTGCAGACAAGATTTTGGCTGTCGGCTTTGACTCAGGGGCTTTGCAACAAGACGCAATCCGTAACGGTATTTTTGTAGGATCTGTCACTCAAGATCCAATCCAAATTGGCTACCAAGCTGTGAAGTTGGCTATTGAGGCTGCACAAGGAAAAGAAGTCAAAGATGTAGACACTGGATCAAAATGGTATGATGCCAAGAACATCGACTCTGATGAAATCAAACCATTGCTTTACCAATAATCAAAATTATTTGTAAAGATTAGTGTATTGGAGGAGATGAAAATGGCATTGATGAAATTACTGGCCATTGACCTAGGTGCTAGTTCAGGTCGTGTCATGCAAGCGATTTACAATGGCCGTAGTATCCAGTTATCAGAAGTTCATCGGTTCAAAAACGAGCCGATGAACGTGAATGACGGTCTTTATTGGAATATCCTACATCTGTTTGGAGAAATCAAGATTGGTATCAAGAAAGCTTCAGAAGACGGGATTCCTATTCGATCCATATCCGTTGATACATGGGGAGTGGACTATGCCTACCTAGACAAAAATGGAGATCTGCTCTATCAACCGCATTGTTATCGCGATAATCGTATGAGCCAGTACGAAGAAACTTTTTACAAGATAATCAGCAAAGAAGCGCTTTTTAAGGAGACAGGCGTGCAGCCTGCCTGCATTAATACTGTCCTACAAATATTTGCTGATTTGCAGGAGAAGCCGCATTTGGCGAATGTTGCAGAGCGCGTACTATTCATGCCGGATTTGATTAACTATCTCTTATCTGGTGTTTTATCCAGTGAGTACACGATTGCCAGCAGCAGCGGTCTACTCAATATTGATTCACAAACCTGGTCAGACAGCGTTTTTGAGACACTAGGAATTCCTAAAAAGTGGTTTAGTGAGGTGATACAAGGAGGAAAAGTCCTGAGAAGCCTGTCACCACGTATCACCCAAGAATTGAAAATTGAGCCTTTTGATGTCATTGCAGGGGCTGGTCATGATACAGCGGCAGCTGTTCTGGCTATTCCTTATGCGAGTGAGGCTCCAACAGCCTTTATCTCTTGCGGTACTTGGTCTTTAGTCGGACTAGAATCTCAAAATCCTGTGACGAGTCAGGCAGCTTTAGCGGCCAATCTGACCAATGAAGGTTGTTTTGACGGACATTATCGGATTTTGAAAAATACAACAGGACTTTGGATTATCCAAGAACTACAGCGTGACTGGCGCTTGCAAGGAGAGGATATCAGTTTTGCTGAAATGGTGACATTAGCAAGAGAAGTGACGAATAATCGCTCTTGGATCAATCCTAATGACGCTATTTTTGCAGCACCGGGAGACATGGAGGCTAAGGTCAAGGAACGTTGCCATATGACCAATCAACCTGTCCCTCAAACCAAAGGAGAGGTTATCCGAGTGGTCTTGGAAAGTCTTGCTTTTGCCTACCGTCAAACCGTGGAGCAAATTGAAAGCTTGACTGGTCAGAAAATCGAGCAGATTCACGTGGTCGGCGGCGGTATTCAAAATGAATTGCTCTGCCAACTGACAGCTGATGTAAGCCAGAAGCCAGTCTTAACAGGGCCAGTTGAAGCCAGCGCTTTGGGAAATATCTTGGCACAGCTCTTGACCTTAGGTGAGATTAAAGATCGGCAGACTGCCCAAAAGCTCATCAAGGATTCAGAAAAGACCAAGCAATACCAAGCTCAAGAAGGCTCATACTTGGCTCGGTCCTATCAAGAATTTCAAGCAAGAATGAAAGTAGGAAGCTAGATGTTAAAGCATATTCCAACTATTTTAAGTCCAGAATTGGTCAAGTATCTGATGGAGATGGGACACGGGGATGAAGTGGTCATTGCCGATGCAAACTTTCCTGCCCATCGGATTGGTCAGCGAGTTGTTCGCTGTGACGGCCACGGAGTTCCAGCGCTGCTAGATGCTATCTTGACTGTGCTGCCCTTGGATACCTATAGCGACTACCAAGCAGGTCTTATGCAGGTAGTGCCGGGAGATCCGACCGTACCAGTCATCTGGGATGACTACAAGGCTTTATTAGAAAAGTATCAATATGGTGCAGTCATCAAAAAATTTGAACGCTTTGCTTTCTATGAGCAGGCGGAAAAAGCTTATTTGGTCATCCAAACGGGCGAAAGAGCTCTGTATGGCAACATCATTTTGAAAAAAGGTGTTATTGCCAGCTAATGAAATCTATAGGTAAGAGATGAGCAAGGTTGCTTCTGAAAAAGAAGTGTCCTTGTTCTTCATCTTTATCTGGGAGAGTACCTTGCTTTATGATAAATATTTTTGTTGAAAACATAGTAAGGACCTCGCAAAAAGCAAGGACTAAAAGCGTTATTAGAACAACAGTATAATTAAAGGAGAAGATATATGTCTACATTTTATGTACCCGCAGTCAATCTTATTGGAAAAGGTGTTGTCAAGGAAGTCGGCTCTTATGTTAAGGAGTTGGGTTATAGTAAAGCCTTGCTGGTAACAGACAAGTTTATCGAAGGCAGTGCTATCCTGCCACAAATCCTAGCACCATTAGATGCAGAAGGTATCCAATATGTGGTTTTCAGCGATGTTGAGCCAAATCCAACTTGTAAGAATGTTATGGACGGCGTGGCTGTCCTTAAAGAGCACAATTGTGACTTCATCATCAGTGTCGGCGGAGGTTCACCACAGGATGCGGCTAGCTGTATTTCAGTTATTGCGACAAATGGTGGCAAACCGCAAGACTACGAAGGTTTGCACAAGTCTGCCAAGAAAGGTCTGCCAGTAGTGGCAATCAACACTACAGCGGGAACTTCGGCTGAAATCACTATCAACTACGTTATCACAGACGAGGAACGCAAGGTTAAGATGGTTATGGTGGACAAGAATAGCTTGGCCCTGATCTCAGTCAATGACCCTGAACTCATGGTATCCAAACCAGCTGCCCTCACAGCAGCAACAGGTATGGATGCTTTGACTCACGCAGTTGAAGCTCTCGTCACACCAGGAGCTTACGGTGTAACCAAGAAATTATCTATCGGTGCAATTGAGCTTATTAAGGAATACCTTCCTCGTGCAGTTGCAGATGGCCACGATATTGAAGCGCGTGAAGGCATGGTGAATGCCATCTTCCTTGGCGGTATGTCCTTTAACAATGCTGGTCTAGGTTATGTTCACTCTATGGCTCATCAGCTAGGGGCAGTTTACAAACTGCCGCACGGTGTCTGCTGTGCTATGCTTCTGCCAGTTGTAGAGCGTGAAAATGCGAAACGGGTACCAGAAGCTTTCCGCAATGTTGCCAAAGCCCTTGGTCTGCAAATCGAAGGCAAGACTGACGAAGAATGTGCAGCTTATGCCATTTCTGAAATCGAAAAACTGTCTGAAACGGTCGGTATTCCGAAGAAACTCACTGAACTTGGTATCGAAGAAAAAGACTTTGACTTTGACTACCTATCTAAAAACGCTTTGATTGATGCTTGTGCACCAGGCAATCCATTCATGCCAACTCTAGAAGAAACGATTGCTTTATATAGAGAACTCTTCTAAGAACGAAAAAATTCTGCTGAAACAAAACAAGGCTCTGCATGATTCTAGCTTGCAGGGCTTGTTTTTATAGGGATGAAAAGGACCTAAACGAAAACTTTGATTACGATTGTAAATTTATTTTAAAAAATTATGTAAAATCTATTGACAAATAAATTCTGTCATGATAAAATTACAACTGTAAACAAAAAGTTTACACAGAATTTATTCAGAAGATGAGGAAATAGCCAGTAGGCGATTATTTTTGGGAGGATTGAAAATTATGTAAAATTATCTTCTTTTGAATGAGATTTGATTCATTCATAAAAACAGAGACTGACTCAGTCTTAATTTTTGGAAATCGAATAAGTTATGTAAAATAATAGATAGGAGAAAATCTCCCAAATGAAAATTTATAGTAGATAAGGAAAAGATTTCCTATCTGAAATTTTGGAAAACAAAAAATTATGTAAAGAAAAATATAAAAAAGTGAGGCAATGCTATGAACAACAATTACAACAATTTTAACAGTATGGATGACCTTTTCAACCAACTCATGGGGCGTATGGGTGGCTACAATAGCGAACACCGGCGTTACTTGATCAATGGTAGAGAGGTCACACCGGAAGAATTTGCTCAGTATCGAGCTACTGGAAAGTTCCCTGGTCAAATGGCTAGCGAACAGGATTTGCAAGCTGGAGCGCATGGGCCTAAGCAAGACGGCATTCTGGCTAAGCTAGGTCGCAATCTGACCCAAGAAGCGCGTGAAGGCAAGCTGGATCCGGTCATTGGGCGCAATAAGGAAATCCAAGAAACAGCTGAAATCCTTTCCCGTCGGACTAAGAACAATCCAGTTCTGGTCGGAGATGCAGGTGTCGGAAAGACCGCTGTCGTAGAAGGATTGGCTCAGGCTATCGTCAACGGTGATGTGCCAGCGGCCATCAAGAACAAGGAAATTATTTCTGTTGATATTTCTGGCTTGGAAGCTGGTACCCAGTATCGTGGTAGCTTTGAAGAAAATATCCAAAACTTGGTCAAGGAAGTCAAGGAAGCTGGGAATGTTATCCTCTTCTTTGACGAAATCCATCAAATTCTGGGTGCAGGATCTACTGGCGGAGACAGTGGTTCTAAGGGACTGGCGGATATTCTCAAACCAGCGCTTTCGCGTGGTGAACTGACTGTCATCGGGGCTACTACACAGGATGAGTACCGCAATACCATTCTCAAAAATGCAGCTTTGGCTCGTCGTTTCAATGAAGTTAAGGTCAATGCACCGTCTGCTGAGGATACCTATCAGATCCTTCGAGGCATTCGTGACTTATACGAAAAGCACCACAATGTCATCCTGCCGGATGAAGTGCTGAAAGCGGCTGTGGACTACTCTGTTCAGTATATTCCACAACGGAGCCTGCCAGACAAGGCCATTGACCTGGTCGATGTGACTGCTGCCCACTTGGCAGCTCAACATCCAGTGACGGATGTCCATGCGGTTGAGCATGAGATTGCTGAGCAAAAAGACAAGCAGGAAGCAGCTGTTGAAAAAGAAGATTATGAAGCAGCTTTGAATGCTAAGACTCGCATCGAAGAGCTGGAAAAGAAAATACAAAACCACACCGAGGATATGAAGGTGACTGCGACGGTCAACGATGTAGCGGAGTCTGTTGAGCGGATGACGGGAGTGCCAGTATCTCAAATGGGTGCTAGCGACATTGAGCGCCTCAAGGGCATGAATGACCGCCTCAAAGCTAAAGTAATCGGCCAAGACAAGGCTGTAGAAGCTGTGGCTAGAGCCATCCGCCGTAACCGTGCAGGCTTTGACGAAGGTAACCGTCCGATTGGCAGCTTCCTCTTCGTCGGTCCGACAGGGGTTGGTAAGACTGAGTTGGCTAAGCAACTGGCTCTGGATATGTTCGGTACCAAGGAAGCGATTATCCGTCTGGACATGTCTGAGTACTCTGACCGCACCGCTGTTTCCAAGCTGATTGGTACGACTGCTGGTTATGTCGGCTATGATGACAACAACAACACTCTGACCGAGCGCGTGCGCCGCAATCCATACTCTATCATTCTCTTGGATGAGATTGAAAAGGCTGATCCACAAGTGATTACCCTTCTCCTTCAAGTTCTGGATGATGGTCGTTTGACGGATGGTCAAGGAAACACAGTCAACTTCAAGAACACGGTCATCATTGCGACTTCCAATGCAGGCTTTGGTTATGAAGCAGGTCTGGAAGAGGATGCAGAAAAGCCTGAGCTGATGGATCGACTCAAACATTATTTCCGTCCAGAGTTTCTCAATCGTTTCAATGCGGTCATCGAGTTCTCTCATCTCAAGAAAGAAGATTTGATGGAGATTGTGAATCTCATGCTGGTTGAAGTAAATCAAACCTTGAGCAAGAAGGAAATTGATCTGGCTGTATCTGATGCAGCTAAGGAGTTCCTGCGTGATGCTGGTTATGACCAAGTCATGGGTGTTCGTCCACTCCGCCGTGTCATCGAGCAGCAAATTCGTGACAAGGTGACCGACTTCCACTTGGATAATCTAGATGCTAAGCACCTGACTGCAGATATGGAAGATGGAACTTTGGTGATCCGTGAAAAATCAGCAGAATAACTACCTATAACTTTCAAAATCCCGTAAAACGAACAGACTAAAGGTCTGTTCGTTCTTTTATTAATCATATTCAGATAAAAAATCTCCAATCAGCTGACTGGAGATTTTCTTACTTTCTTCTATATTGACTGGGTGTCATTTGATAGTATTTTTTAAATTGTCGGTTGAAATTAGAAAGGTTATTAAAACCAGACTGGCTCGAGATTTCCAGAATCGATAGAGTGGAGTGCTGGAGGAGCTCGGCAGCCTTACGCAGGCGAAATTGAATCAGGTACTCAATGCAGGAAACGCCCAGATGCTTTTTGAAGAAATTCATGAAGTGCGTTGGACTGTAGCCGCAGATGCTAGACAGCTGATCAATAGAGAGTTCTTCCTGATAATGTTCATTGATATAGTCGATGATGGAGCGGATTTTCTCTTCCTTGCGGTAGCCCTCGGCAGACGGCTCCTTGGAAACGATATAGTCGTTCTCAAAGAGCAAGTAGAAGAGATGGTTGAGCTGGGCTTTGAGCTGAAATTCATAGTATTTCTTTTGACAATAACCTGTTTCCATAGTGGCTAGCAGGCATTGGACGAATTTCCGCATAGGCTTGGTCAGTCGGTTTAATGACGTGGACAAAGTCCAGTTGTCCGTTGTAGAGAGGCTGTAGGTAGTGGATACTAGCATGATCCATAGCCGAATAGCCCATTAAGTCCAAATGAAAGTTAATGGCATCCATATAGTGGCGCTGCTGCTCAATCGGATGAATGGAGTGGAGGGCATTGGGACGAATCAGGACAATATTGTCTTCTCCTTATAAAATAAGAAAAGTGTGGAATCCATGGCTCTTTTGAGCTCATGTTGCTTCCACACTTTTTATTGTGCTGTTCTATCTAGCGGCCTTTTGTTCTTTATTTTTATGAAGGACAAAGGAGTTTGAAAAACTCAGGCTTGCTAGTACAAAAAGAAGAAGGGTTGTTGTTGGATAGCTAAGGGAGATATGATTGGTTTTGATGATAAAGAGAAGGGCAAAGGCCAGAATGGCAAAGAAAATGCTGAGGCTCCAAGTCATACGGCGACTTAATAAATGCTGCTCAAAGAGCAGAGGAATGAGGAGACAGCCTAGAAGAAGGCTCGTTGGGAAAACGACATACTCGGCAGAAAAAATCGTCAAGATGCTCAGGGTGACAAAAAGGCAGCTAAGCACATGATGGGTATAGTTGAGCCAATTTATTTTCATTGGAAAACCTCCTTTTGATGATGATTGTTTGGATACGGTTGATGGTGTAAAAACCACACTTTCACACCTTTATTATAAGTCTTTAAAAGCAAAAAGCAAGCGTTTACACTCTTTTTTATCCAGTCCATCAATCTTTCTCATTACTCTGAATTATCAGATATTTTCAAGCTTTCTGAGACTTCTTTTTCTTTCAAAAAATAGATTTTTTCGGTATAATAGTCAAAGATAGTCAATGTTAGAGAAGACTTGAATGCTTATTCTTAGATATAACAGATAGAAAGGTATATCATGGGCATCAAAAATACCTCGGATAGTATAGAAGAATATATCAAAAGAATTTTGGCGCAGGCAGGCATGGTCGAGCTGAAGCGCAGTGAGTTAGCTGATGTTTTTCAGGTAGTTCCGAGTCAGATCAATTATGTGATTAAGACACGCTTTACAGAGAGTCGGGGCTATATCGTGGAGAGCAAGCGCGGCGGTGGTGGCTATATCAGGATTGGTAAGATTGAATTTTCCGATCGGCACCAGATGCTGTCTGATTTGTTGACCAATGTTGGTGAGTCGCTCAGCCAGCCAGTTTTATCAGATATTTTGCAGTTGCTCTTTGATGAAAAAATTATCAGCCAGCGTGAAGGAGATCTGCTCCTAGCGAGTGCCAGCGATGCTGTCTTGGGGACAGATGCTCCGAGGGTTCGAGCCAGAATGTTACGGAAAATTTTGCAGCAATTAGATAGAAAAGGAAATTAAGGATATGAATTATTCAAAAGCTTTAGTAGAAAGCTTAGAAGCAGCTCAGCTTTTAGCTGGTCATTTTGCTACAGATTATTTAGAATCGTGGCAGGTGCTGATGGCTCTGGCTAATAATCCCTACAGCGTGGCAGGCTCGGCTCTAAATGAATTCCCTATTGAAGTGGATAAACTGGAAGAAGCGGCCTTTGACATTACTGGAAAAGAGTACCGAAAAAAGGGTGGTTTTGACTTATTGCCTTTCTCTCACCGTTTGGAGGAGCTCTTTGCTCAAGCAGGGCAGATTGCGGAAGCCGTCCATGTTAAAAGCTTAGGAACAGAGCACCTGCTCCTAGCTATGCTATTTGACCGTGGCACCTTGGCAGCTCGTGTGTTAGAAGCTGCAGGTTTTAGCTATGATGATAAGAGTACAGTCCCTCGATTTAGCGATTTGCGAAAGGCTTTAGAGCAGCGTGCTGGCTGGGGCAGAGAGGAAATCAAGTCGATTCGTTCGCTAAATAAAAACACGGCCTCTGCCAAACAAACCATGGCAAATATGATGGGCATGCCTCCTTCAACTAGCGGTGGTCTGGAAGACTATACCAGAGATTTGACAGAGCTGGCTCGGGCTGGTCGTCTGGAACCAGTCATCGGGCGGGATGAGGAAATTTCTCGGATGATTCAGATTCTCAGCCGCAAGACAAAAAATAATCCAGTACTTGTCGGTGATGCAGGAGTCGGTAAAACGGCTTTGGCTCTGGGCTTGGCTCAACGCGTGGCAGCTGGTCAGGTTCCAGCAGAACTTGCCAAGATGCGCGTTTTGGAATTAGATTTGATGAATGTTGTCGCTGGGACTCGTTTCCGCGGAGACTTTGAAGAGCGGATGAACAACATTATCAATGACATCGAAGAAGACGGCCATGTCATCCTCTTTATCGATGAGCTGCATACTATTATGGGCTCTGGTAGCGGGATTGACTCGACCTTGGATGCGGCCAATATCCTGAAACCTGCTCTGGCTCGGGGAACCTTGCGAACAGTTGGAGCTACGACGCAGGAGGAGTATCAGAAACATATCGAAAAAGATGCTGCTCTATCTCGGCGTTTTGCCAAGGTAACCATTGAAGAGCCTACTGTAGCCGACAGCATTGCTATTTTGCAGGGTTTGAGAAAGAGTTATGAGGATCACCACAAGGTGCAGATTAGTGATCAGGCCATTGAAACAGCGGTCAAGTATGCTCATCGCTATCTGACCAGCAAGCATTTGCCAGACTCTGCCATTGACCTTTTGGATGAGGCCAGTGCAACTGTGCAGAATAAAGGACCGCAGAATTATAAACAGTCAGATTTGACGCCTGTGGATCAGGCTTTGATGGCTGGAAAGCTGAAAAAAGTCAGCCAGTTACTAGCCAAAGAGCAGGAACCAGCTGTTTACAAGCTGAAGGTGGAAGAAGGAGATATCCTAGAGACTCTCAGTCGCTTGTCTGGTATTCCTGTGCAGAAATTAACTCAGACAGATGCCAAAAAATATCTCAATTTGGAAAAAGAACTGCACAAGCGAGTTATTGGACAGGATGCGGCAGTTTCGGCTGTCAGCCGAGCTATTCGTCGCAATCAGTCAGGTATCCGTACCGGCAAACGCCCAATTGGTTCCTTTATGTTCCTAGGACCAACGGGTGTCGGAAAGACAGAGTTGGCTAAGGCTTTGGCAGAAGTTCTCTTTGATGATGAATCAGCCCTGATTCGCTTTGACATGAGTGAATATATGGAGAAATTCGCGGCGAGTCGTTTCAACGGGGCGCCTCCGGGCTATGTAGGCTATGAGGAAGGCGGCGAATTGACGGAAAAGGTGCGCAACCGACCTTATTCTGTCTTGCTCTTTGACGAGGTGGAAAAGGCTCACCCAGATATCTTCAATGTCCTCTTGCAGGTTTTAGATGATGGTCAGCTGACTGACAGCAAGGGTCGCAAGGTGGACTTCTCCAATACCATCATTATCATGACCAGCAATCTGGGGGCAACGGCCCTGCGGGATGATAAGAAAGTTGGTTTTGGGGCGCGGGATATCCGCTTTGATCAGGCCAATATGGAAAAACGCATTCTTGAAGAATTGAAAAAGACCTACCGGCCTGAATTTATCAATCGGATTGACGAAAAGGTGGTTTTCCACAGTCTGTCTGCTGAGGATATGCAGGAAGTGGTCAAGATTATGGTGCAACCGTTGATTAGGAGTCTGGCAGAGCAAGGCATCGTGCTTAAATTCCAAGCTAGTGCCCTGAAACTACTGGCTCAGGAAGGCTATGATCCAGAAATGGGAGCACGTCCGCTGCGTCGCACTCTGCAGACGCAGGTGGAGGACAAGCTATCTGAGTTGCTCCTGACTGGAGATTTAGCAGCTGGTCAAACGCTCAAGGTTGGAGTCAAGGGTGGCCAGCTCAAATTTGAAATGACTTAGGAAAGGATGTTTGCAATGGAAATTCGTGTGATGACAGAAAAGGATTATGCCTTTGTTTACCAGCTGTGGCTCTCTTGCAGTGGTGTAGGAATCAATAGTTTAGATAACTCTGAGGAAGGGATTGCCCGTTTTCTGAAGCGAAATCCTGAGACCTGTCTGGTTGCCTTGGAGAACAATAGCTTGATTGGTGCTATTCTGATTGGAACGGATGGCTACCGAGCTTACATTTATCATATCGCTGTTCATCCATATTTTCGTAGAAAAGGAGTGGGCAAGGCCCTGGTTGAACAGGCCTTGTCAGCAGTGAAAAAGCTTGGCATCCATAAAGTATCATTAGTCGGTTTTGAAAAAAATCAGCAGACCAACCTTTTTTGGGAGAAAATGGGATTTTCGGCCAGAAATGATCGCCTTTACCAAAATCAGGGACGGACGGAGATGATGCGACAGGATACGTAAGTAAGCTGATTTACTTACCATTCTTGCTAGGCTGATCAGAGTCGCGTTATAATACTAGAGAATATCGTTTAGAAAGGCAGTAGTTGTGTCTCTTCGTTACCTTACTCGAATCGCTCTTTTAGCAGCGGTCTGCGTTGTACTTCGCTATGCCTTTGCCGGCCTGCCCAACATCAAGCCGATTGCAGCGCTCTATTTTCTCTTGGTGGATTTTGAGGACTTGAAGGGTTCGCTTTTGGTCATGGCAATCAGTATCTTTGTATCTTCTCTCCTCTTTGGAATGGGGCCTTGGGTCCTTTTCCAGATCTTGTCCTTTGCGGTAGTCATTTGTTTATGGTATCTGCTCTATAGGCGACTAGGCTTGTTTGGCCAGAGTATGTTGGCCTTGCTTTTAGCCTTTAGCTATGGTCTTGTGATTGATGGTATCACAGCCTTGCTGTATCAAATGCCTTGGTGGACCTATGTGGCAGCGGGAGCAGGCTTCAATCTAGCTCATGCCTGGTCCACAATGCTCTTCTATCCTATTTTGTATTTTATTTTAAGGAGACTTTATCATGAAAAAAATCTTTAGTTTACTTACGCTTGCCTTTGCTCTCTTTTTAGTGGGCTGTAGCAATAATCAAACAAAAAACGATACCAGCTCTAGTTCGGCTGCTTCTTCTGTCAAAAAGGAACTGAAAATCAGCATCAGTATTGCGCCAGAAGATCAGGAGAAGAGCGAAAAGACAGTGGCTGTCGAAGAAGGCAAGACAGCGATGGATGCTTTGAAGAGAGCCTACAAGGTCGAAGAAAAAGAAGGTTTTATCACTTCCATTGACGGTCATGCTCAGGATGAATCAAAGGGCCTCTACTGGATGTTTAAGGTCAATGGAGAAATGGCACCTAAGGGCGCCAATCAAATCACGCTCAAGGATGGAGACAAGCTGGAATTCTACCAAGAAGTCTATCAGCAATAAATCTTTTATAAATAGAATCTGATGTTTAAGGCATTAGGTTCTTTTTTTGAGCTCTGAATGCATATTTTAGATGTTTGGGAATATTTTTATAAAATTTTATAAAAAACTATTGACAAAAGAAAAATATAGTTTATAATAAAACCATAGAAATAATAAAATATAATAAAAAGGTTAAGTGTATGAAAGAAAAAATTGCAATCGTCTTTGGAACCTTCGCTCCCTTACATCAGGGGCATATCGATTTGATTCAGAAGGCTAAGCGTTCTTATGACAAAGTGCGCGTGGTGGTTTCTGGCTATCAGGGAGACCGTGGCGAGGAAGTAGGTCTATCTCTGCAGAAGCGATTCCGTTATACGCGGGAGACATTCGCCGATGATGAATTGACTCAGGTTTATAAACTAGACGAAACGTCTTTCCCTCGCTATCCTCTGGGTTGGGATCAGTGGTTACCAGCTTTATTGGACTTGGTGGACTATGATTCAGAAGTCGAGGAGTTGATTTTCTTTATCGGAGAGGCTGATTATCAGGCAGAGTTAGAAAAGCGAGGCTTCAAAACTTCTTTTGAGGAGCGGCAGTTTGGGATTTCAGCTACGATGATTCGGGAAAATCCTAGCCTTTATTGGAAATATATCGCCCAACCTTTCCGCCGTCACTTTACCAAGAAAGTGCTGATTATGGGCAGCGCCAGCAATGGTAAAACGACCTTGGCCAAGGACTTAGCTCGCTTCTATGATGCTCCAGTTAGTCTAGAATATGCTCGGGAATACCAGATTCAAAATAATGTGCGAGACGATGAGCTGACACCTAAGGACTACTATTATCTGCTCCTGGGACAATATGCTCAGACTTCCCGCTTGATTGACAGCAGTGCCAACCGTGGTCTGGTCGTGGCCGATACAAATTCGTTGGTAACCAAGGCCTACTATGATTATTATCTGAAAGAAAGTCCGGTTCAAGACGAGGAGACAGACACCTTTGACAACCTCTTTGCTAGCATTTTGGCCAAGGAAAAATGGGATTTGATTCTCTTTGCTGAGCCGGTCGGAGCCTATGTCAACGATGGCTTTCGCGATATGAGCATGGCAGACGAGGCTATCCGCAGTGATTTTTCTAGCTATTTGAAAAAGCTGAGAGAGCAGTGTTTGACTCATATTCCGACGGTCTATCTGGCTGGCAGTTATTTGGACAATTATCAGGCGGCCAAAGAAGCGATTAACAAGATTTATCAAGCAGATTAAAAAAGAAAGTGGTAAAATAGAATGGTAGTAAAAAATCAAAAATTCTCACCTGCAGCTCTCTCCGCAGGACTAAAACAAAAATCTCAAACCTTTGCTCGGAATTTCCAGAATGTCTGTGCAGCAGCAAAAGAACAGGGCCTTAGCGGTATCGCCAAATTGCTCTGGCAGGATTTATTCGGCGGGCGCAGCTTGTTGCAATGGCTCTACTTGATCGCTCTTTCCAGTCTGCCCTTCATTCTGGAGTTCACCAGTGGCCAGGAGCAACATGACTGGTTGGGACTCTTTGCTTCCTGGACAGGCATCGTCTGCGTCATCCTAGTAGCTGAGGGGCGGGCCAGCAATTATCTCTTCGGAGCTGTTAATTCAGCCATTTATCTCATCTTGTCCTTTCAGGCTAGCTTTTATGGAGAAGTGCTGACAACAATCTACTTCTTTATCATGCAGCCAATCGGCCTTTATACTTGGCTGTCCAACCGAGTCAATGAACAAGATAAGGCAGAGCCTTCTCATTTTGAAGCCAAGAAATTAGATTGGCGTGGTTGGCTTAAATATTTGGCCTTGACCGCTCTGATTTGGATTGGTATGGGCTTTGCCTATAAGAGCATTCACAGTCACCGGCCTTTCCGCGATAGTGTGACAGATGCGACCAATGGTATCGGTCAGCTTCTCATGACAGGTCTCTATCGCGAGCAGTGGATTTTCTGGATTGCGACCAATCTCTTCAGTATCTACCTCTGGTGGGGCAGCAATCTTCACATTCAGGCTATGTACTGGGTTTACACTCTAAATAGTATCGTTGGCTGGTATCAGTGGACCAAGGCAGTGAAGAAAGCTTAGAGCAAGATTTGGAGGATTTTTGATAGAGAAGATAGCTTAGGAAAGGAAGAAAAATTCATGACCAAACAGGATATCCCAGCGGGAATGTCGGAAAAAGAGTATTACGAAACAATGGCGGATGAGTCCGCCTTTTTGGCATGGTACAAGACACAGGATTTGCCTAAGTATGAGACGCCCAGCGTAACAGCGGATATGGTGGCCTACTGCTTCGTAGAAGGCCAGTTGAAACTCTTGGTTATCAAGCGCAAGGCCCACCCCTATCAGAATAAATATGCTCTGGTCGGAGGCTTTGTGGACAAAAATGAGGATGCCTATCAAGCCTGCATTCGGGAAGTCAAGGAAGAAGTAGACCTTGAAATACCGCTAGAAAAGGTGGAGCAGTTGATGACGGTCTCTACTCCAGGACGCGATCCGCGCGGTTGGGTCATCACCATTGCCCATTTGGTCTATCTGCCGGCAATCGCTATCAACCAAGTCAAGGCTGGTGATGATGCTAAGGAAGTCACTTTCCTTGATGTGGACTTTAAGACAAGGAGTTTTAGGGATGGCGAGCGCCTTCTAACAGCAGAGGACTTTGCCTTTGACCACTACCAAATCCTGCTGGAATCTATCAAGCGCATTCAAGGACGACTGGACTGGAATCCAACTTTTCTCCATTTACTGGAATCGCCCTTTACTGTCTATGAAGGGACTGAGCTGGTCAATCTCATCTCGCCTAGACGACCGATCGTCAGCAATAATTTTCTCGTAAAATTTGGAGAATACTTGGAAGAGGCTGGTGTCAAGCGCGTGCCTAAGAAGAAACCGAGAAAAGTGTATCGGCTGAAGACAGAAAAATCGGATTGAAAGAAAATTGATGCTTTATTTTACTTGCAGGACAAAAAATGTTCTGCTTTTTTTATGTTCATTACGAATATAAAAGTAGCGACATATATGCTGAAGAAGAGAGGAGGCCTAAGTCCTAGATATTATTTGTTTCAAAATTTTTTGAAAAATTCCATATATCTAGTTGACATACTTTATTACAAGTGTTACAATAATATTACAAAAAGATTTCCGGATGTTACAAAGGAGAAGAAAAAATGAAAACTAAGACTTATACAAAATTGATGGCTGCTACTGTTCTAGCTTCTAGCTTACTTTTAGGGGCTTGTGGTCACAAAGAAGAAACCAAGACTAGCGCAAGTGCTAATAAGACAGTACAAACTTCTTCTAGCTCTAAAGTTGCTTCATCTAGCAAAGCTAGCAGCGCTCCAAAAGTCAGCAGCAATGCTTCTTCAAACAAAACAGTAGGGCAAGCAGAACAAGTACAGAAAGCTGTGGAATCCGTTCAACCTTCACAAAATCAAACTCAACAAGGAGTGGATCAGCAAGTTCAAAGTCAACAAAATACACAGGCTCAACCAAGCCAATCTCAACAAGCTCCTAGTCAACAAACTACGCCGACTCAACCAACTAAACCAAATCAAGCAACTCAGCCAGCCCAACCAAGTCAACCAGCTCAAAATCCAGCCACTGATCGTCAGCTTCAAAACAAGCAGGCAGAAACAAATGCTCGTTATAAAGGCGTTTTGAATATGGTGGATGGCGATTTCTCTGCAGCTGCAGGTAATTGGACAGATGCAGGAGGCAGTACAGTGACTGTTTCAGCAGGCGGACAGTTTAGTGTCAAGTCAGCGAATGGCACCGTCAATACCTACCATGTTGCTTCATATGCTTATACTTTGGATGATGGTCGCTATACAGCCCAGCTGGGTTCTGCTGAGCCATCTGCTCCTAAACTGGGCATCCAAATCATCACTGGTGCTGATGGTAAAGTAGCCAGTGTTCAATTGATCAAATAAGTGAAAAGAAATTTGCAAAAAAAATGAGGCTGGGACAAAAGTCCTAGCCTCTCAATTGTCTTTGGATTGTCGAGCAAGA
>ERZ772909.438-NODE-438-length-26151-cov-8.060546_pt1 | contig 26151 bp, 17 predicted proteins | sample MGYA00511137_ERZ772909 | MGnify/ENA primary metagenome ERZ772909 (study PRJEB29015, sample SAMEA2738095) | human oral metagenome | biome: human oral; feature: human-associated habitat; material: saliva | place: China | collected 2270 ... | reverse complement strand
TCAGCCAGGCGCGCAGCTCCTCGAAGGAGAAGACGTCCTCGAGGGAGTACATGCGCTGCAGGTGGGTGACGGGCGCGAAAGCTTCGATGGCTTCGCCGCCGACTTCCTGGGTGGGCGAGTCGTTGGCGATCAGGTGCGGGTGCTCCGCCTCAATGATTTCGAGGCGGCGGTACAGCGCATCGTACTCGGCGTCGGAAAGGAAGGGCGCGTCCTCGTTATAGTAGGCGCGGCGGGCGGCACGAATCTTATCGGTCAGTTCCGCGTACTCGGCACGCAGGGCCTCGGTAATCTCTGCGGTGTTTTCTGCGGTGCTATCTGCTCGAGTCTCGGCGGGGGCAGTCTGCTGGGTGGTGTTGTTCTCAGTCACCCGTCCAGTCTAGCGTTTTTGCTACGCCTCTCCCCTATTACTCGTCATATTGCCGGTTTCTGCAGGCGCATATTCACTGCCTCTACGCTCAGTAATGCTGGCTTCAGGTACAGTTCACCCCCGCCTCCTATAGGCGCTCAATCGAGCACCCGAAGAAAACGGGGGTGAATCATAAGGTATGAAGTTTAGGCTTCGATAGCGTCGGCAACAATCACGGTAATGTTGTCGCGGCCGCCCGATCGTAGCGCCTCGTGCTGGAGCACGTCAGCGGCGTCCTGCGGGTGGCGAATCGAGGTGAGTACGCGCGCCATGTACTCGTGCGAAAGCTCACCGGAAAGGCCGTCGGAGCAGAGCATCAGGCGGTCACCGGCGCGAGCGGGCAGAACCCAGAAGTCCGGTTCCCAGTAGTTGCCGGTGCCCAGCGCGCGGGTAATCACGTTGCGGCGCGGGTGGGTCAGCGCCTCGAGAGCGGTAATCTGACCTTCATCGACCAGGTACTGCACCTCGGAGTGGTCGCTAGTGACCTGCTCCAGCGAGGCGGAGCCCTCAGCGCCGGGCAGCTTCTCCATGGCGGAGTGGTGAATACCCTCGTCCTCACGTAGCAGGCGGTAGGTGCGGGAGTCACCCACGTTGAAAATAACCCACAGGTTACGGTCCCCGATGCTGGTCAGCCAGGCGCCGGTCACGGTCGTACCGCCGGAGCGGGAGAGCGCCTGCTTAATTTCTTCGTTGGTTTCGCCGAGGATATCGTGCAGGCGGTTCAAGGTGCCCACGATTTCATTGTTAAGCAGGGTGTTTGCTCGGCGACGGCGCTTGGCGGGATCTTCCTCGTCAATAGCTGCGAGGCGCTCAACGTAGGCCTGCTGTTCCTCTTCGCTACGGCCACCGGGCATCGTGAAGAAGGGCGAGTAGGCGAGCTGACGCACGCACAGGCGCGAAGCAACCTCGCCCGCCTCGTGGCCTCCCATGCCGTCCGCGACCACGCAAAGGGAACCGGCGACGACCATCGAATCTTCGTTATTTTCTCGATGTGCGCCGCGGTGCGTTGCACCACCGGTACGTAGTTTCAGTTCAGTCATGAGAGGTCTATCTCCATTGTGTAGTTCGCGCGACGAGTCACCGCCACGGGGTCTACGTTACCAAAGCTTCTAACGTTTCGCGTCCCTTGAGAGGTGAGAGTATAGCGATTTCCCACCTGTCGGAGCGTGTTTGCTGTCTCATTATCGGTCAGCACGGTACCCGGTTCAGCCAGGGAGACCAGGCGCGCAGCCAGGTTCACGCTGGAGCCGTACACGTCACCGCGGTTAGCCAGAACCTCGCCCCAAATGAAGGCGACGCGGGCTTCCGGTAGCTGCGGGTCGGCACCGATCTTTTCGGAGAGCTGCAGGCTAATTTCTGCGATAGCGTCCGGGGTTTCGGTGAGGAAGAAGACTTCGTCACCGAGGGTCTTAATAATGCGACCGCCCAGAGGGGCGATAACGTCCAGGCAGCTCTGCTCGAAGTGGTTGATGAGCTGAGAAAGAGCCGCGGCATCCAGGTTACGTACCAGGGAGGTGTAGGAAACCAGGTCCACGAACCCTACGCCGCGTACCAGGGGCAGGCGGGAAAGTCCGGAGGTGGTCACGTTGTTTTCGCGCAATCCCAGGCGTAGGATTCCGGCGTACATCTGGCGACGGTATGCGTACAGCGCCAGGCGCTCGAGAACCTCGAGGTAGCGCGGGAAGTCTTTGAGGAGCTTGCGGCGGGCATCATTATCGCTGAGGTTTTCAGTGACCATGATGTTGTGCACCAGCGCCTCAATCTGCCAGGCGACGGTGCGGTCAGTCAGTTGCCCTTCGGCGCGCACGAGTGATGCCACATATTCCATGCGGATATCGCCTTCTGCGTCCAGCTTCTGCAGGTCGGCGAGCATCTGCACGTCTGTTTCAGTGAAGTAGGGCGCGTGGTCGGCGATGGTCGGGAAGCCCATGTTGTGCCAGATGCGCTGGGCGGTTTCGAGGGGAAGTCCGGCGCATTCTGCGGCTTCTATGGGGGTGTAGCGGCGGCCCTGTCCCAGGAGTGACTTTTCGAGGGCTCGGATTCCTGCCTTGGATTCCTCGTCTCGGTAGATATTGTTCTGGGCGAGGTTCTGCAGAATTTTGAGGTTCAGCATTTGGGTTTCGGGGCCCATGGTGGCGCCGGTGCCCTGCGGAGAGTGTGCAGGTTTCTGGGGGTCTGCCGTGCTCATTGCCGCTGCCGCTCCTTTCAAATCTGCCGAATCATCTGTTCTATCGTGCGAGTGCGCTAGCGTGTGCCGTGCGTCGATTGTGCACTGCTTCACTGTATAGCGCCTTGTTACTATACCCCCACTGCGATGTTGTGGGCGTCAAAGCGCCCACATCCAAAGATATTTTAGTGGAGTAATTCACATTTAAGAATACTCTAATCCGCATTTTTTCGGCTGATTTAGGTGCCGGGTTAGGCTCTGAGCCAACCGGCCCGCCCTCCTGTAGCGGGCGGCCGCACCCCGGAGAGGGCTAGATGTAGCGGGAGCGCAGGGCATAGTAGTCGCGTCGGGCGGCCTTAATTTCTTTTTCAAAGCGCTTGGGCTCGGGCACGTAGGTCAGGCGGTGGTGCACCCCGCGGCAGACCACGTACACCGAACCGTAGCCCAGCCACGCCCCCGGGCCACGCTGTTTTGCCCAGCGTTCCCCCATGGAATCCAGGTAGAGGGATTCATCTCCGCTGCGGGTCATCATGCCGCGGCGCACTACGAGCCGGTGGGTGGTCAGCAGGTAGTAGGTGGTTGCCCAACGCCAGGCGGTGCGCACGGCACCGATCAGGGCACCTACCGCACAGATCATGCCGAGAGTCCACAGAATCGGTGAGGACCGCGCCGTGGAGGCGAAGGTTGAGGCGGCGATAGCAACCAGCAGATAGGCAAGCGTGGGCAGCAGGGCACCGTAGTGCTGTCGGGTCGCAATGATGACATGCTCACCGGGGTTGAGTTTTCCGCGCAAACGCATGGTGTTCCTTAGCTGTGCTGGTTGTTATATTCCGGCTGGAGGCGCCGGTTGAGGTGGTGTGGGGTGATGGAGTTGCCGTGCTGGGCAGAAATTTTATGGGCTGAAGTTTTATGGGCAGAAATTTTAGGGGTTGGTTCTAGTGTGCCTGCTGAAAATCTCCGTAGCTACCGTTGGCGGGGCGAAGGTGCTCAATATCGCCCACCGCGTAGGGCTCAAGGGTTCCGTCCTCGCGGCGAATAAGGATGCGCCCCTGCGCGTCAAGGTCTTCGGCGGTGCCTTCTACGGTGCTTCCGTCGGGCAGGCTCATGCGCACGCTGGCTCCGAGGGTTGCGGTGGCGGCGCGTGCCTGGTCGAGCAGGCTGATGCTCTTCGGGTTGAGGGGGTCGGAGTTGAGGGGGTCGGGGCGTTCGGGGTCGCCGCCGGCGCGCACGAAGGCGCGGTAGCGGCGGGCGAAGATGCTCAGCAGTCGGGTGAGCACCTCGGAGGAGTCGATGACCCGCCCGGTGCACAGGCTCAGGCTGGTGGCGGTGGGTACAGGAAGCTGTTCGGCGGACATGTTCGTGTTCTGGCCGATGCCCACAATAATGCCGCGCTGCCCCTCGGTGGAGCCGCTTTCGGGAACAAGCTGGGCGAGGATTCCGCAACCCTTGGCGCCCTGTGCGATGACGTCGTTGGGCCATTTGAGGGCGGCGTCCACCCCGTAGCTGCGCCAAATATCGACCACACTGAGCCCGGCGATGAGGGTCAGCCAGTGGTAGCTGTCTTCGGGTAGTTCTCGGGCGAGCGGGTCGGCGGAGGCGTGCGGGCGCACCACGATACTTGCGGCGAGGCAGGCTCCAGGAGGGGCGGTCCAGGCTCGGGCGAGGCGGCCGCGTCCGGCGCTTTGGTAGAGGCTGGCGTAGACGGACAGCTCGCCGAGCTGTTCGCGTTCGGGGTCCGTGCCGCCCATCAGAAGCTCGCGGGCGCGGGTGGTGGTGGAGTCGACTTCATCATAGAGGTTCACGCTGGAGTACCCGGTTTCCATTGCAATGGTGCGGATGCGCGAGGCATCCAAAACCGAATGACCGCTCTCGGTATGCATGTTCTTATCCATAGTTTGCACCTTTCTGTGCTGCCCAAAACTACCCTGCCGTATGTCGACCCGCTTTCAGCTCACCGCCGAAACCTGCCGGTTTCTACCGAGTCGCACTGGCTTCTCACCATATCAATTTCTTGCCGCCGGTGATGCCCGCCCGGCGCCCGAGACGGTACATTAGACAGTGAGGGTGCATCAAGCACCGACCGGCTGCGGAGGTTCCTCCGCCCTGCTCGAAAGAAGACCGTTATGGCTTATTACGCAATTACTTACGTTTACGCTGCTCCCGAGGAGCAGGCGAAGTACCGTCCGGCTCACCGTGAGTACCTTGGTTCGCAGATTGAGGCGGGCAACCTGGTTGTCTCCGGTCCCCTGCTGGATGGCGAGACTCCCGCCGGCGCTCTGCTGATTGCAAAGGTCGACTCCGTTGAGGCAGCTGAGAAGCTGGTTGCTGGCGACCCGATGAACATTGGTGGTGCGGTTCTGTCTCACACCATCACCGAGTGGAACCCGGTCCTGGGCACCATCTAAGCGTCATTCACGCTGAAAAAGCTTGAATGTAAACCCCCTTTCGCCCGCGAGGATTGCCGAGGCGAAAGGGGGTTTTCTGTGCCCTTTTGAGTCGTTCTTTCGCACTTTTCGTTTGCTATATGCACCTTCTTGGGCGCTGAGTGCATAAAAGTGTATCTAGTGTTGATATTCTGGCTTCTCACCTGGCATATGTGCCCTAGTTCGCACTATAGTTGAGGGATATGCACATTGTTCAAGAGTGCCTTTCGGGGCCTTCTGAACAACCATCACCGCAACCACTGGCTCCCGACGATCGGGTGGAGCAGGAACGAGGAATAATGTCCGAGAACCTCCAGCAGGAATTTGATTTGAGCACCACCGCCGGTAAGCTCGCTGATTTTTATGCACGTCGAGAGCGCAGCTTCGCGCCCAGCGGTGAGGCAGCTATCGAGAAGCAGCACGCGCGCGGCAAGCACACCGCCCGCGAGCGCATCGACATGCTTTTGGACGAGGGTTCTTTCGTTGAGTTTGATGCCCTCGCCCGCCACCGCACCACCGCGTTCGGCATGGAGGCGAAGAAGCCTCTGGGTGACGGTCTGGTCTCCGGTTACGGCACCGTGGATGGTCGCCTGGTTGCCGTGTACTCTCAGGATTTCACCGTGTACGGCGGTTCCCTCTCGCAGGTGAATGGCGAGAAGATTGTGAAGGTGCAGAAGTTCGCCCTGAAGAACGGCTGCCCGGTTATCGGCATTAACGACGGTGGTGGCGCCCGCATTCAGGAGGGCGTGGCTTCCCTGGCAATGTTTGCCGATATTTTCCGTATGAACGTGCGCGCATCCGGTGTGGTGCCGCAGATTTCGGTCATTATGGGCCCCTGCGCCGGCGGTGCCGCGTACTCCCCCGCCCTGACTGACTACATCATCATGGTGGACAAGACGTCGCACATGTTCATTACCGGCCCGGACGTCATTAAGACCGTGACCGGTGAGGACGTGGACATGGAAACCCTCGGTGGTGCGCGTCAGCACAACTCTGTGACCGGTACCAGCACCTACCTGGCTGAGGATGAGGAAGACGCGTTCGACTTTGTGCGTGAGCTTCTGGAGTTCCTGCCCTCGAACAACCTTGCCGAGCCCCTGCCCCTGGAGCATGACCAGGAGCCCGTGGTAACCGTGGACGATCTGGATTTGGACACCCTGATTCCGGATTCGGCAAACCAGCCCTACGATATGCGCGCGGTCATTGAGTCCGTGGTCGATGACGGCCACTTCCTGGAGATGCAGGCGCTGTACGCCCCGAACGTGATGATTGGTTACGCCCGCGTTGAGGGCCGCACGGTCGGTATCGTCGCCAACCAGCCGATGCAGTTCGCCGGCTGCCTGGACATTTCGGCTTCCGAGAAGGCCGCCCGCTTCGTGCGCAATTGCGATGCCTTCAACATTCCGATTCTGACCTTCGTGGATGTGCCCGGCTTCCTGCCCGGCACCGATCAGGAGTTCAACGGCATTATCCGCCGCGGCGCTAAGCTGCTCTACGCTTACGCGGAGGCGACCGTTCCGCTGGTTACCGTCATTACCCGTAAGGCGTACGGCGGTGCGTACATTGTGATGGGCTCGAAGAAGCTGGGTGCCGATATTAACCTGGCGTGGCCCACCGCTCAGATTGGTGTGATGGGCGCTCAGGGTGCGGTGAATATTCTGTACCGTCGTGAGCTGGCTGCGCTGGCGGCTGAGGGCGGCGATATTGAGGCTCGCCGTGCTGAGCTGATCGCCAAGTACGAGGAAGAGCTGCTGAACCCGTACCAGGCTGCTGAGCTGGGTTACATTGACGAGGTAATCGCACCGAGCGAGACTCGCGTGCGCATTATTTCTTCACTGCGTGCCCTGCACGATAAGCGTGCGTCCACCCCGGCAAAGAAGCACGGCAACATCCCGCTGTAGGCTTCCGTTGTGCCCGCGCTACAGGCGGCGCGGGCATTCGCAGGATTTTAGGTTTTCTCAGGATTTTAGGTTTTCTAAGGAGGCGTGCCTTTGGCAGGCTACAATCCGCTGAGTTATTTCTCATTCGGTAAAAAGAAGGATAGTTCGGAGGCTACTGAGAGCGCCGAGCAGCTTGAGCGTAGCTCCGCACGTTCTTCTGCGCACGCGGATACCGCCTCCAGCGCCGCGAAGGATTCCGCTCAGTCTTCGGTAGAAACTGACGCTGAGCAGGAGCCGCTGCTGAAGGTGGTCAAGGGCTCTCCCACTCCGGAGGAGATTGCCGCCCTCACCGCTGTGGTGGCGATGATGCAGGCGAGCGCCGCGAAGCAGGAGCAGAACTTGCTGGTGGGTGCCGCTTCGCGCATCCTGAACCGCGGTCAGCGCCTGGGTGTTTCGTTGCGTCCCGGTCCCGGTTCGTGGAGGCGCGCTCGCCCCATGTAGCGCGGGCTAATAACTCTGCTTCTTATATTCCCGTCACGCCGGCTGGTGTGGCGGGAATATATTGTTTTGCCTCAAATTCAGGATTTATATTGCGCTATTGAACATCTAATGCGCCGATTCTTGCGGTTTTGTCATATTAGAAACGATAAAGCGATGATGATACGCCCTGATGCTACGATGTATATACCGTCACATAAGTATTAATAATTGGCAGGGACCATGGCAAAGATGCTGAATAAAAACCATAGGCCCCCACCGGATGTCTATATCGCGCTTCTGTTGCCGACGCTACGGCGCTTGTCGAAGACTGTGCCCCGCACCGCCGCCTATGTTAGTGAGCAGTTGCGGCAACAGACTAAGGCGTTGGGGTCGAAGAAGAACCTACCGGCTCTTGAATCCACCGATTTTGCGGTGGCTGTGCGTACCACCTTGAAGATCTTGGTGGCACTTCGTTATGCCCAGCTTATGCCTCGTTTGACCCCGTGGGAGAAGAGGAAGTACCTGCTCACCCCCCTGGGCGCTGAGCTGACCTGCACCCCGCATCTGCACGGTTCGGTGCCGCCGCGTGTGGTGAAGCAGGTGCAGGCGTTGTGTGCCCAGAATCTGACGGCTAGGAGTGCAAAGAAGCTAAAGAAGCAGGCGAATGCCCTGCTGGAGACTGCGGAGGCGGAGCATCGCCTCATTTTTGGTGCTTCTGATACCGGCGCCCTTCATGCTCTGCCGCATTTCTCAGGCGCTGATCATGCTCAGCTGAGCCCCGCTGCTTATGATGCAGCCGATGCCGGCTACCCTATGCCCGCCCTGGATTCTGCTGGAACTGCGAATTCTTGGCCTGCCGGTCAGTCTCCGCTGGATATTATTTTGCGTGCCAGCGATTCGCCGGTGATTCATGCTCAGGCTGAGTTTGCTGAGCATTTTACGCAGGATTTGATTCAGCATATTCACGCGGTGACGCCAGAATATTTTGAGCAGATTGTTGCCGATATTTTTACGGCTCTTGGTTTTAGTACCGAGGTGACCGGTGGCGCTGACGATAAGGGTGTTGACGTTATTGCCCGCTATTCTGATGGGCTGGATTTCGCGCCGATTTATATTCAGGTGAAGCATTATTGCGGAACCATGAAGGTCACCCCTAACGAGATTCAGAAGCTTGCCGGTGCGGTGCTTCTGCACGGCGGTTTGCAGGGCGTTTTGGTGACCTGCGGTGCTTTTGCGCATCCGGTGCCCGAGTATTTGCAGGGCTTGCCGGGAGCACGCAATATTGCGCTGGTTGATCAGCATCAGCTGGTGGAGTTGATGATTCGTCACCGCGTGGGTGTGCTTGATGGTGAGGGCGAGTGCGGTTATCGCATTGACGAGGAGTATTTTGCCCGCGGCATGGAGTAGTCCTCACGGCTTGGAGTAGCCGGGGTGTTTTTGGGGTGAGTATCTCCCTCTAAATATCCCCGACCTTCGCGCATTTCACGTGTCATTTCACTTAATGTATTTTCACTTTTCCATGAGGGCATTTTTCACATATCGGCTGATTTTAGAAATCTAGGTTATTTCTTGAACCGGCCGATACAATGGGAGAGTAATGCGTTATATATTCTTCGCATTATTTCACGAAGTGAATATACCCGCGACGGTCTAGACACTTCACCATAATTTAAGCGTTCTTTCGTAGAGTGTGCATCATTGAAGACGGTACGTGAGCGGGATGAGCTGAAGGCTCGGCCTTTCCTGCATCTCTTCACGAGGGGTTACCCAAGCGTCGGCCCAAAAATAAAGATGGTGTCGCCCAGTATTGTGTGAATATTTTCCCGTTCGAATGACTGCACTCTATGAAGAATGCCCGCACGATAAATAACACCAGATAAGGAGCCCAGCGTGGCTTTTGTGAATAAAACAATGCTCCATATCGACCATTCCGAATTGCACTCTCTGCAGCAGGAAACCTCATGGGAGGCTCTACCCGAGGAAGCACGCACTCTCAGCGTTGCGGCGGCTTTCTCCCTGCTCCGCCATTTTGAGCGCGCTCAGGACCGTGGCGAGAAGGTTTTCTTCCCCGATATGTACACCCCCGTAGGTGTGGACCTGGGTTTCAACATGACTCAGCGTTTCATCGCGGTCGGTGACAATGTTCTCTTCCGCGAAGCGCTCAATAAGCTGATTGCGGCACTGGTCAACGCTGACTATCTTGAGGTATCCCTCAGCCAGCTACATCCGGGCAACCTGCACTACACCCTCAGCGAGGCTGGCCGCGAACTGCTCGGCACCCCGAAGGAACAGCAGGCACAGGCTCTTCTGCCGGTTCTGCCCCTCCTCAGCGGCGTGTACCTCTACTACCTGAAGCAGTTCTACCCGGTTCTGCTCTCGCACATTACGGTGCGTGAGCTTCTGCCCATCGTCCTGAGCGTTACCCCCTCCTACCCCGCGGCGGCGCCCGTGAAGATTCGCGAGCTGGTGCTGCGCGAGTGCGGTTTTGTGCAGGGCTGGTACGGTCTGTCGTACCTGGAGCAGCGCATTATTGAGCCGGTGATTGCTCAGGCGCTGAGCCTGCTGACCCGCGAGGGCTACCTGCGCACCAAGACGATTCACGAGCACACGGACTCTCCGCTGACTCTGTACTCGCTGTCGCCTTCGGCGAAGGAGCTCGTGGCACGCTACGAGGAGACCGGCGTGCCGGCGAGCGAGCTGAGCTCCGTGCTGGCGCTGGTGAAGGATGAGGGCACCTCCATTACGGCCGAGGATATTGCCGCAACCGATGCCCTGCTGACCCATATGGGCGTTCTTCTGCTCGACACCCTCAACGACCATGGCGCCGATGTGGAGCTGAGCCTTCCGAGCCTGGAGCAGGTCTTCGACCGCGACGAGCGCATCCAGCAGGCCTCCTCGAACCCCTATTTTGTGCAGATTGACGCGCAGGATTACCTCTACGATGTGCTGACCGCCCACCACTACCTCTCTGAGCGTGAGACCGTCTACTCGCTGGGTCCTGCTTTCGCGCCGGCTCTGGCGCAGATGGCTGAGCCGAGCGTTCAGAAGCTGGTGGCTTCGGCTCTGCTGGATCCTGCGGCGGTGGACTCTCTGCCGTACCCGCATCAGCTGCTGTACCCGATTCTGAAGCTCGTGGAGGAGAACCCGCGTATCTCCTACTACGACATTTACGATGAGTTGAAGATCGCCCTGGATATCCCGTACCTGCAGGGTGAGGTTGCTCCGCACCGTTATAAGCTGACCCCGCGTCTGCGTAACCGCTATTCGGTTGCGATGCACGTGCTCAAGGGCGAACGCTACCTGAATGCTCTGCGTGAGGGTACGGGTCGTACCTCCCGCAAGAACCCGGAGCGTTATGAGCTGAGCGAGGCGGGTAAGGAGCTGCTCAAGCGGTTCCCGGAGGGTGCTCCGGAGGCGGTGACCGCCCGCATGGCGCCGCTACCGCCGCAGTCGCTCAAGCACAAGCTGCCTCAGGATATTGCGGCTGAGTTGCAGGCTCGTGAGGAGGCTCTTCAGGCGGCTAAGGAGGCGCGCGCGGCGGAGCGTCAGGCTCGCCTGGCGGCTCGTGAGGGCGCTTCTCGTGAGCCGTTGGCTCCGGTGCCGGGTGCTTCTCCGGCGTTGTTGGCGCGTCCGGCTGGTTCGCCGGTGGCGGCTACTGCCCAGGCGGCTCCTGCCCAGGCACCCGCTGAGGTTCCGGCGGCACCGGTTGCTGAGGCTGCCGCCCAGCCTGCTGTGCCCGCTCCTACTGTGTCCACCCCCGCTGTTTCGGCTACTGAGCCCTCGGCCGCGTTGCAGGTGGCTGCCGCTCAGGTGCGTGAGGCGCTGAAGCGTTACCGTCAGGTCTTCCGCCGCGAGGCGCTGGCTCCGGCACTCGCTCAGGCGTCTGAGGAGCGCTTCCGTAGCATTGGTTTCGATCTGTTCCTGATGCGCGGCTACACGGTAGAGGCTCTGGAGGCTCAGGGCGTGGACGGTGTGGCGACTCCCGCCACCGGCGAAAAAGAACGCGCATTCTACGTGCGTACTCTGCGCCCGGTAGCTGGCGGTGTGCTCTCCGCAAGCGTTCAGCCGCAGGATATTACCGCGTTCTTCCTGGCGATTCACGCCCGCGGCGGTCAGCTCGGCACCTTCATCACGAACGCACCGTTCAGCGATGAGGCGTACGACGAGTTCATCCGCTGCTCGACCAAGTACCCGAACATTCTGGTTGACCTGGTATCCGGCGATGAGCTGCAGGATCGCCTCATTGCGCACCGCCTCGGCGTGGTCGAGGGCGCGAACGGTCTGCTGGAGCTCAACGGCGAATACTTCGTCGGCTAGCGACTTTTAGCCTATCTGGGGGCGCCCCGGTCTTCTCTTTCCTGCACGTTCAGGTGGGAGAAAGCCGGGGCGTTTTCGCGCCGTTACCCCGATGAGTTTGCCCCGGTGAGTTGTCCACAGGCGAGCCGTTTTCCTCGCGTTCGGTGCCTCTCAGCCCGTAATATTGCCGGTTTATGCGACCCAAATCACCGAAAATCGTGGTTGAAGGCACACCCCTGCGTTAGGATATGAACATGAGCACTTACCAGGAACTTCCCAGCATCTACCGATTGAAGCGCTCGCTGACCGACGTCGATCAGATTGCTAACGAATACTTTGAAAAGGTCCTCGACCTGAACCCCGTCCATGCAACCGAGCTTGGTCGCAAAGGCGTAGAGACCCTATACCCCGACTACTCGCCCGCAGGCGAGAAGGCTTATGCGCGCCTTGCGAAGAAGACGTTGAAGAAGGTCGATAACGTCCTGCCCATTGATGACGTTGACCTGGTCACCCTGGATGCTCTACAGGAGCGCCTGAGCCTGTACCGCAAGCAGTACAAGGCTGGCTTTGGTGGCTGGCAGCTGAACAATATTGCCTCCGTCCCGCAGGAGGTGCGCTCGGTCTTTGACCTGATGAAGCGCAACACCCAGCAGGACTGGGAGCACATTATTGGTCGTATGCACCGCGTGACCGAGGCGCTGGAGGGCTACATCCAGACTCTTGAGGCGGCTCGTGAAGAGGGCAAGGTTGCCCCGCGCCGCCAGGTGGATATTGTCATTGAGCAGACCGCCGCATACTACGCTCCCGGTGGTTTCTTTGACGAGCTTGCCGCCGAGGTTGCTGAGGCTGTCCCCTCTCTGAAGGATGAGGCTGCCGCCGGTGCCGAGGCTGCCAAGGAAGGCTACCGTCGCCTCAACAGCTACCTGGTGGAGAAGCTGCAGCCGGTCGCTCCCTCCCGCGACGCTGTGGGCCGTAAGGCGTACAGCCTGCACTCCCGTTCGTTCCTGGGTACCACCATTGACCTGGACGAAACCTACGCCTGGGGCGTGAAGGAGCTGGAGAGCATTATTGCTCGTCAGCGTGAGGTTGCCGAGGAGATTGAGCCGGGTGCAAGCATTGAGCGTGCGAAGCAGCTGCTCGATGAGGATTCGGCACGTCAGCTGCACGGCACCGATGAGCTGAAGGCGTGGATGCAGAAGCTCGCCGACGCCGCGGTAGAGAACCTGGCGGGTAGCCACTTTGAGATTGGCGGCCCCATGCGCCGCATTGAGTGTTGCATTGCACCCACGAACGAGGGCGGTATTTACTACACCGGCCCCTCCCCCGATTTCTCGCGTCCGGGCCGCATGTGGTGGTCGGTTCCCGAGGGTGAGGACACGTTCACTACCTGGCGTGAAACCTCCACCGTGTACCACGAGGGCGTTCCGGGCCACCACCTGCAGATCGCTATCGCTACGGCTCTGCAGGGCACCATGAACTCCTGGCGCACGAACATGCTGTGGGTTTCCGGTCACGGTGAGGGCTGGGCACTGTACGCCGAGCGCCTCATGGAGGAACTGGGTTACCTGAAGGATCCGGGTGACCGCATGGGCATGCTGAACGCTCAGCGTATGCGCGCCGCCCGCGTGGTCTTCGATATTGGTGTTCACTGCGAGATGCCAATCCCCGATGAGTGGGCTGAGCAGCTGGGCGTTGAGCCGGGCACCATCTGGACCTCTGAGCTGGGTTACGAGTTCTTGAAGCTGAACCTGGACGAGTCCGAGGGCCACTTGCGTTTCGAGTTCCTGCGTTACCTGGGTTGGCCGGGTCAGGCGCCGAGCTACAAGATTGGCGAGCGCCTCTGGCTGGAGCTGCGCGATCAGGCTCTGCGCCGCGGCGATGACATGCGTGCGTTCCACACGCGTGCGCTTCTGCTCGGTTCGGTGGGTCTGGATACTCTGCGCCGTGCCCTGACCGATGAGATGATGCTTCCTCTGGATACTGAGGATGACGACGATGAGGACGACGAGTAACCTCTGGACTAGAGCCTCCGCATAGGAACTCTATAGACGAAGCCCCCGCTTCAGCTATGGCTGAGGCGGGGGCTTCGCTGTATTTTCGTATCTTCTGAGGGCTATATCTTCTGAGGTCTATGTCCTCTGGGTGGCTATCCGAAGTTTGCGGTGCCGGGGTCGGTGGTGCCGAATCCCATGCCGGTGGAGTCGTTCAGATCCACCAGGTGCGGGGCGAAGCGGCACCAGTAGTCGGTGAGCGCACCGTTCGATTCGCGGATGCCCACGCCTACGGTGCGTCCGTCGACCACCCACACGCCGAGGATGGGGTGGCTGACCGGGTTGATAATGCCTTCGTAGCGCGGCGCCGGGATGTACTCCTGGTAGACGAATTCGCTTTCGGGGGCGTTGGCGAAGAAATCGTCGTCTTCGGGTTTGATGAAGACGTCGTAGTCGGGGGCGTAGATTTCTACGCCGTCGCCTTCGCGTCCGAAGATGGGTTTGCGAACCCAGTTGCGCATGCCGCCGCGGTGGCCCGCGTAGGTGGGTACGAGGTTCGGGTGGCCCGGGTATTTATCCCAGAGCGCGGCGAGCAGCAGCTTATTGGAGAGGAACATCTTCCACGCCGGCTCGATCCAGCGGTCCATGGCGCCGTGGTAGGCGAAGAGGAGCTTGTCGTAGCCTGCTTCGCTGTCGGTGACCAGGTCTTCCCAGGGGTAGAGCTTGAAGAGGTTGGTGATGGTGCGTCCTTGGGCATCTTCCCAGCTCTTGGTTTCCTCGTTGAAGATGACTTCGTCGATGGGAATCGTGTGGGTTTTGATGCCCGCCTGCTGTGCCGCGTAGGCGATGAGCCAGAGGTTGTTGTAATCCTCGTTGTTCTCGTCAATCTCGGGGCTCACGTGCGCCAGGTGCAGTACGGGCTGCACGCCGGCGGTGATTTCGGGGGCGAAGATGTGGCGCCAACGGTTGGTGAAGGCTTCGCCGATTTCGCCCCAGTGGGCGTAGCCGCGGGTGTCGAGGCGCTGGTCTTTCGCCCAGGTTTTCTGGCTGACTGCCGCCTCCACGATGCCGGTGGGCGTGTCGGCGTTGTATTCGAGCAGCTTCATGGGGTCGCCGGGCACGCCCGAATAGGTGAAGTCGAAGCGTCCGTAGAAGTCGGCGTCGCGGCGGTTCCAGGATTCTACGGCGAGGTTGAACGCCGCCTGGGGCAGACCGAGGGTGCCGAACGCGCCGGAGGCAATGTACTCGACGGTTTCCAGGCACATGCGGTGCATTTCTTCCGCCTGGCCGCGCACAGAGTCCATTTCTTGCGGGCTGAAAATGTAGGCGGCGTATTCGTTCCAGTAGTGGTCGGTGTCGTGGGGGCCGTCCACGCTGTAGGTGAGGCCTTCCTCAACGATGACGTTCTCCCAGTCGGGTCGGCCGACGGGAAATTCTTCACGGCGCATGAGGGGCTAGGCTCCTTCGAAGTAGTAAATGGAAAATAGTGAGGAAAATGCGGGCGGGACCGTTCAGTCCCTGCCCGCATTCAGCGTGATGGCTTATGGCTTAGCCGCCGGAGGTACCGCCACCGGACTTGGAGCCGCCACCGAAACCGCCCTTGCTGCCGGACTTCGAGGACGAGCCAGACTTGGACGAGGAGCCCGACTTCGACGAGGAGCCGGATTTCGAGGACGAACCCGACTTGGAGGTGTTCGACTTGCTGTAGGAGCCGGTGCTACCGCTATTGCTGGTGCCCTGCTTACCGCTGGAGACCGAGCCGGTGGTCTTATTACGCACCGAGGAGGTCTTACCGGAGTTGTTGGTGCCGGTCACCTTGCCCGAGGAGACGGTGGAGGACTTCTTCGCGGTGCGGTAGGAGTCTTCGAAGCCGCCACCCTTGGAAGACACGCCGCTGTAGACGGTGCCGTTGCTGGGGCGGGTGGTGCTGCCTCCGGAGAGCTTAGAGCCCACGGGGGGAATGTAGTGGGATCCGGAAGAATTCGCGGCGCTCTGGCGGCCCAGGTAGTACCAGAGGAACGCATTCGAATTATTGTGGGTGGTGGTCGACCCAGATGAGGTAGAACCAGAAGACCCGGAAGAACCGGAGGAACTAGAGGAACCCGAGGAGTTCGACGAGCCCGAGGAATCGCTACTGGACGAGTCGGTCGGCTCCTGAACGCCTGCCTTCTCACATTCGCTATCTTCCACGCGCAGGCCGGTCTTCGCGTCCTGGCAGACGCGGGCGTACTCTTCGCCCTGCGACAAGAACGCGTTCTCTTCCTGGTGCATGGAGTTGTAGGCGAAGATGCCACCGCCAACCAGCAGCACGCCAGCGCCAGCTACGGCAATCATCTTAGCGATGCCGGGGCGGGTTGCGCCCAGGTTCAGGGTCTGCTGGGCAGAGGTCTGTGCGGCGCGGGTAGCAAAGTTGGCGACTGCTTCCATGCGGTTGCCGGGCTTCTTCGGGCCGTTGGGGGTGGTGGTTCCGCCGGGGTATTGGGGAGCAGAACTCATGCATCTCTCCTTGAAAGGTGGTGCGTGGCGTATTGCTCAACGCGTACATGAAGCTGAGTGGGTACAGCATCATCCGGCGACTTTCGCCGGATTATCGGTGTGGTTCCAGCATATCAAGCCCTAGCTTTCGGATTATCAGCTGACGGCAAAATCTCAGCAAGCTTCGCCGCATGTTGCGCAGTTGTTTCCTTTCTGTTTGCTTTTGCGGTGACTGCAGGTTAACTATCAGCGTTAACTATCAGCCGATTTAACCGCCTATGGGGGCAGCAGCGGTGCTGGTGGATGCGCTGGTAGATGCATTGCCGAAAGGTACCGCCAGAAGGTCACGGTTCGTCACACATCCCCTACACTGCACCGGGTTGAAACACTTCTTCACACAAACTCGCGCCGGAGTGCGCAAAAGTTTTAGAGTATGCCACATGTCTACACCGCATGCATCATCTCGTTCACGTCTGCCCAAGTGGGCTACTTCTTTCGGCAACCAAATCATTGCCTCCCTCATTCTGGGTATTGTTCTCGGCGCGCTCGCCCTCGCACTGGGCGGGGACGCGAAGAGCAACCCCAACTGGCTCATGGTGACCTTGGATACCATCGGCTCTTCCTACGTCACCCTGCTGAAGGCGGCTGTTGTTCCGCTGATTTTCACCGCCGTGGTCGCCTCCATCTCTAACCTGTCGCAGGTGACGAACGCGGCACGCCTGGCGGTTAACACGCTCATCTGGTTTGCGATTACCGCGTTCTTCGCGGTGCTCATTGGTATTGCAATGGGCCTCATTGTTCAGCCGGGCGTGGGTGCGCAGGTGCAGGGTAAGGCGTACACCGGCTCGACCGGTTCGTGGACCGCGTTCCTGACCGGTCTGATTCCGGTGAACTTCCTGGGTCTGGGTGTCAGCGCTAAGTCCGGCGATTCCGGTATCACCGCCTCGGCGTCTTTCAACGTGCTGCAGATCCTGGTCATTTCCGGTGCGGTCGGCATTGCCGCCTTGAAGGTCGGCGAGGCCGCCAAGCCGTTCATTGACGTGGTCAAGAGCGCTCTTGCGATTATCCAGAAGATTCTGTGGTGGATCATTCGCCTGGCACCGCTGGGCACCGTGGGTCTAATCGCTAAGGCAGTGTTCGCGTACGGTTGGGCGTCGATGGGTTCGCTGGTCGCGTTCGTCATCGCCCTCTACATTGGCCTGCTGCTGGTCTTCCTCGTGGTCTACCCGATTATTGTTCGCGCGAACGGCCTGTCGGTCCGTCAGTACTTCTCGGGCGTGTGGCCGGCGCTCCAGCTGGGCTTCGTGTCTCGCTCTTCGATGGGTTCGATGCCGATGACCCAGACCGTTGCCGAACGCAACCTGGGTGTTCCCCGTGCCTATGCATCCTTCGCTGTTCCGCTGGGTGCGACCACCAAGATGGACGGTTGCGCCTCGGTTTACCCGGCCCTTGCCGCGATCTTCGTGGCTCAGTTCTACGGTATTCAGCTGGACTTCACCCAGTACCTGCTGATTGTGATGGTGTCCGTGCTCGGTTCGGCTGCGACTGCCGGTACGACCGGCGCCATCGTGATGCTGACCCTGACCCTTTCCACTCTGGGTCTGCCGCTGGACGGCGTGGGCCTGCTCCTGGCGATTGACCCGATCGTTGACATGGGCCGCACCGCCCTGAACGTTGCCGGTCAGGCTCTGGTTCCCGCGATTGTGGCTCGCCGCGAGGGCATTCTGGACGAGGCGCTCTACAACGCTTCCCGTTCGGAGGGCGGCTTTGTGGCTCAGAAATTCTATGATGAGCGCATCGCCGGTGAGGCGCAGCGACTTCACGAGGTGGAGGACGCGGTACGCCGCTAATCTGGCGAGCTCATCAGGCAAAGGTTCACGCGCACGGCGCTAGGCGGTACCGCTTAGCGCCGTGTAGCTTCTCTACCGCCCATGCCCCCAGCATGGGCGCACAGCACGGGCGAAATACATTTGTCAAACGTCATAAAAACGTCACGATTGATTCTTCTTTTCTTTAATTCTTGAGAAGAGTTATGATTTTGAACGGCGTGTTCCATCTCCTACGTGGTTGAGGGGGATGGGACACGCTCTTTTTATGCCCCCCTGACCTTCCCACCCCAGCTTCTCGGCAACCCTCAATCTGCACTCGAAGGTAAAACCCCGCCGCAACGTTCTAAAATAGAACCCATGACTACCAGCGCTTCACCGACCCGACTGATTCTTGCCTCCGCTTCCCCGGCGCGCCGCAAGCTCCTGGAAGACTCCCGCATCGCGTTCACGGTGCGCGTCTCCTCCGTAGATGAGGACGTCGCACTCGCCGCCGCCAACGAACAGGCGCGAGCGCAGGGACGTGCGGGACTCACCCCGGCTGAGACCGCCTCCCTGCTGGCGCAGTTGAAAGCGCAGGCAGTTGCCGCCGAACTTGCCGCCGAGGGCGTGCGCGATGCGCTGGTTCTGGGGTGCGATTCGGTCTTCGAGTTTGAGGGGGTTGCCTACGGCAAGCCTCACACCGCCGAGGCGGCACGCGAGCGCGTCAGCGCCATGAGCGGCAACTACGGTGTGTTGCATACCGGTCACGCGTTCGTGGATTTGCGCGGCATTGAGCACGGTGCCGAGCTGCCCACTATTTCTGAGTTGCGCAGCGCCACCGTCCACTTTGATGAGCTCAGCCCCGAAGAGATTGAGGCGTACATTGCCACCGGCGAGCCGCTCTGGGTAGCCGGTTCCTTCACTCTGGACGGCTACGGTTCGGCGTTTATTCGCGGTATTGAGGGCGAGTTTCACACGGTGGTGGGCCTTTCCATCCATGCGCTGCGCGATATGTTGCGCCGCCGCGAGGTTGCGGTCACCGATTTGTGGTTGCAGCCCGAGGAGGAGAATTAGAACCGGCTCACAGCATAAATCCGTCTCAAAGCGCGCTCTGGAATACACATTGTTGAACACCAATCGATAAGATAGAACAGTATGATGCGCGTTATATTCGCCAATCCTGCCGATGTATCCTTGGAGCAGGAGATTAAAGGAGAGCTTTAAGTGACTCAGCACCAGGCAGAAGCCGCCAAGAAATTTACTGCAGTCCCCGGCCGTCACACCGGCCCGGTCAGCAAGATTCTGATCGCTAACCGCGGTGAAATTGCTGTCCGCGTGATTCGTGCAGCCCGCGATGAGGGCCTGCAGACCGTCGCCGTCTACGCTGACCCCGACCGCGATTCCCAGCATGTGAAGCTTGCCGATGAAGCCTACGCTCTCGGCGGCGCCACCGCGGCACAGTCCTACCTGGTCATGGACAAGCTCATTGAGATTGCTCTCCGCTCCGGCGCTGACGCCGTGCACCCCGGCTACGGTTTCCTCTCTGAGAACGCGCAGTTCGCGCAGAAGTGCATCGACGCGGGCCTGACCTGGATTGGCCCCTCCCCCGAGTCCATTACCCAGCTGGGCGATAAGGTGGCGGCCCGCCACATCGCGCAGAAGGTTGGCGCTCCCCTGGTGCCCGGCACCAAGGACCCGGTCAAGTCCGCCGATGAGGTTGTTGCCTTCGCGGATGAGCACGGTCTGCCCATTGCGGTGAAGGCCGCATTTGGTGGCGGTGGCCGCGGCATTAAGGTGGCACGCGACCGCGAGAGCATTGTTGAGATGTACGAGTCCGCTGTTCGCGAGGCTACCGCGGCATTCGGTCGCGGTGAGTGCTTCATCGAGCGGTTCTTGGATTCGCCCCGCCACGTTGAGACCCAGTGCCTGGCGGATGCGCACGGCAACGTCGTGGTGGTTTCCACCCGTGACTGCTCCCTGCAGCGCCGTAACCAGAAGCTCGTTGAGGAGGCGCCCGCCCCCTACCTGAGCGATGAGCAGAACGAGCGCCTGTACGAGGCGTCCCGCGCGATTCTGCGTGAGGCTGGCTACCAGGGCGCCGGCACCTGTGAGTTCCTGGTCGGCACTGACGGCACCATCTCCTTCCTTGAGGTGAACACTCGACTGCAGGTGGAGCATCCGGTCTCCGAGGAGATTTCCGGTCTGGACCTGGTTCGTGAGCAGTTCCGCATTGCTCGCGGCGAGAAGATTGAGGAGAAGGACCCGGTTCTGCGCGGTCACTCCTTCGAGTTCCGTATTAACGGTGAGGATGCGGGCCGTTCCTTCATGCCCGCCCCCGGCACCATTGAGAAGATGACCGTGCCCACCGGCCCCGGTGTTCGCTGGGATTCCGGCTTCGTGGCTGGCGACGTTATCGGCGGTAACTTCGACTCCATGCTGGCTAAGCTCATTGTCACCGGCGCGGACCGCAAGCAGGCTCTGCAGCGTGCCCGCCGCGCCCTGGCTGAGCTGAGCATTGAGGGCATGCCGACCGTCATTCCGTTCCACCGCGTCGTGCTGGATGATCCCGCTTTCGCGCCGGCTGAGGGCGGCGATTTCAAGGTGCACACCCGCTGGATTGAGACCGAGTTCAACAACACCATCCCCATGTACTCCGGTGCCCCCGGTAGCGTGGGATCCGATGAGGATGAGCGCACCACCGTGGTTGTTGAGGTTAACGGCAAGCGCATGGAGGTGTCCCTGCCCGATCTGAGCGGTGGCGCGAAGCCTGCCGCTAAGCCCGCCGCCAAGACCCGCAAGTCCCGTTCGGCACGTAGCGCGGCAAAGGGTGGCGGCGACGAGCTGACCAGCCCCATGCAGGGCACCATCGTGAAGGTTGCGGCTTCTGACGGTGACACCGTCGCTGAGGGCGACCTGATTCTGGTGCTGGAGGCTATGAAGATGGAGCAGCCCATTACCGCGCACAAGGCGGGTAAGGTTTCGGGCCTGTCGGCTAAGGCCGGCGATACCGTCACCTCCGGTGCGGTGCTGGCGACCATCAAGTAACGCTTCGCCGCGATACTGCGGTCTCGCAAGCGCTATAGGCTATACGAATCCCCCGGAAGGGTATGAGGTCATGCCTCGTATCTTTCCGGGGGATTTTCTGTCTCCGCCCTGCCTGTTTCTGCGCTCTTGTCTGTTTCTGTGGGGTTTGAGCGGCTACCTATTGCGATTACGTCCAAATAGTGGCTGTATTTGTTGGGTCTCTTCTGAACAGAGTTATAATGTTGCACTTTAGAGGAGCCTTTCAGATTCCTACGCCCACCGCACCCCACCCGGTGCGGTCACGGCACCCGGTACGCGCCTACGGCACACCCGCTTCCCGCGCTGATCGGTAACGGACGCCCCGGCTCCATCTGTACACACAGTTCACCTTTTCGGGAGTTTTCCTCATGAGCACCTCTGCACCCGACACGAAAGCGTCCGCTGCATCGGTGAAGAATACGACTCCTCGCAGTCGAGTTATTCTTGCCTCGCTCGTTGGTACCACCATCGAGTTCTACGATTTCTACATTTACGCCACCGCAGCAGTGGCAGTGTTCCCCGTGCTGTTCTTCCCCTCGAAGGACGCAACCACCGAGCTTCTGGCATCCTTCGCAACCTTCGGCGTCGCCTTCATCGCGCGCCCCCTCGGTTCCGTGATCTTCGGTCACTTCGGTGACAAGATTGGCCGTAAGGCAACCCTCGTCGGTGCACTGCTCACTATGGGTCTGGCAACCTTCATCATCGGTCTGCTGCCCACCTACCACCAGATTGGTCTGTGGGCACCGACCATGCTGACCATTATGCGTTTCTGCCAGGGCCTGGGCCTGGGCGGCGAATGGTCCGGTGCGGCACTGCTCGCCAGCGAATACGCTGAGGACGGTAAGCGTGCCCGCGCCGCCATGTGGCCTCAGCTCGGTGCACCCATCGGCTTCGTGCTTGCGAACGGCTTCATGCTGCTGCTGACCAGCTGGATTTCCTTCAACTCCGCAACCGACGCTAAGAACTTTGATCACCCCTTCCTCATCTGGGGTTGGCGTATTCCGTTCCTGATGTCCATCGTGATGGTCGCTGTCGGCCTGTACGTGCGTTTCAAGCTGGAGGAGACCCCCGTCTTCGCCAAGGCTGCCGCTAACAACGAGAAGGTTAAGACCCCGCTCGTTGAGGCGTTCAAGGTTGCCTGGTGGCCCATGATTCAGGGTACCTTCATCATGGTCGCCTGCTACGTGCTGTTCTACCTGATGACCGCGTGGGTTCTCTCCTACGGTATCGCCAAGGCCGAGAAGGGTGGTCTGGCCATTCCGTACCACGAGTTCCTCATCATTCAGCTGGTCTCGATTATCGGCTTCGCCATCTTCATCCCGATCTCGGGTTGGCTGGCTGATAAGTACGGCCGCCGCACCCAGCAGCTGTGGACCACCATCGCCATGGCAGTCTTCGGCCTGTGCTTTGGCCCGCTCATCTCCCCCGCCGTCGTCGGCACCGGTGCGAACGTGGACACCGTCGCCGTGACTGTCTTCATCTTCATCGGCATGTGCCTGATGGGGCTGTCCTTCGGTTCCATGTCGGCCTACCTGCCGGAGCTGTACCCCACCAACGTGCGCTACACCGCCAGCGGTATCGCCTACAACGTGGCTTCCATCCTCGGTGCGGCTCTGACCCCGTTCGTGGCGGTTTGGCTGAACTCCTCCTACGGTGTGGCCGCTGTGGGTGGCTACCTGGCCTTCGCCTCGATTCTGAGCGTCGTCTTCATCCTGCTCACTCACGAAACCCGTGACGTGGACATGAATGCCGTCGGCTCCAAGAAGTAAAGTTCTACAAGGTAGCCGAAAGCAACAAGCGGTGGGGGCCGCCTTCCATGAGATATGGAAGGCGGCCCCCACCGCTTTTGTGTCTGTTCCCGGATGCGGCTAGAACTTACCGCGGGTGTGCAGCTTGCGCGCTGCCTCGGCAATCGAGCCGGACAGCGAGGGGTACACCGTGAAGGTCTCGGCCAGATCGTCCACCGTGAGCTTCTTCTCCACGGCCAGGGCGATCGGGTAAATCAGCTCGGAGGCGCGCTGGCCCACGACCACGCCGCCGATGACGGTACCCGAGTGGCGGCGGGCGAAAACCTTCACGAAGCCGTCGCGCATCGCCATCATCTTGGCGCGGGGGTTGGTGCTCAGCTGCAGGGTCACGGCCTCGCCGCGGTAGGAGCCCTCGTGCAGGTCGTTCTCGCTGATGCCGACGGTCGCGATTTCGGGCGAGGTGAAGATGTTCGCCGCGACCTTGTCGGTGCGCAGGGGACGCACGGCGTCACCCAGGATATGCGCCATCGCGATGCGGCCCTGCATGGCGGCCACGGAGGCCAGCGGGTACACGCCCGTGCAGTCGCCTGCCGCGTAGATATTGTTCACGCTCGTTCGGGACACGCCGTCCACCGTAATGTGGCCGCTCGGGGCGTGCTCCACTCCCGCCGCGTCCAGGCCCAAATCTTCGGTATTGGGAATCGAGCCGATGGCCACGAGGCAGTGCGTACCCGAGACCTTGCGGCCGTCAGAGAGGGTCACGATCACGCCGGAGCCGTCCTCGGTGCGCTCCACGGCGGAGGCGCGGGAGCGGGGCATAACTCGCACACCACGACGCTCGAAAACATCCTCCAACACGCGGGCGGCGTCCTCGTCCTCGCCGGGAAGCACGCGGTCGCGGGAGGATACCAGGGTCACCTTCGAGCCCAGACCGTTGTAGGCCGAGGCGAACTCGGCACCGGTCACGCCCGAACCGATCACGATGAGCTCCTCGGGCACCTCGCTGAGGTTGTACAGCTGGGTCCAGGTCAGGATGCGCTCGCCGTCGGGCATGCCCGTGGGCATCTCGCGCGGATGCGTGCCCACCGAGAGCAGCACGAAGTCGGCGTGCAGCGGGTAGACGAGGCCAGCCTCGTCGGTCACCTGCACCGTGTGGCGGTCCAGGAGCTTGCCGGTGCCGTGAATAATCTTCACGCCCGCCGAGGCCAGGGCGCGCTTGATGTCTGCAGACTGCTGCTGGGCCAGGGCGCGCACTCGGCGGTTCACACGGTCCATGTCTACCCGAAGCTGCGGGGCCTTACCCTTGGTATTCTCAATGCCCAGGCTTCCGGCTTCGGAAAAGCGGGTCATCATATCCGCCGTGGCGATAAGCGTCTTGGAGGGCACGACGTCCGTTAGCACGGCCGAGCCGCCGATAGCCTTGCGCTCGATAAGCGTCACGTCTGCCTGCGAGGATGCGGCCACCATCGCGGCCTCGTAGCCACCGGGTCCGCCGCCAATAATTACAATGCGCTGGGATGCGTAGTTCACCGTTGAAGTCATGCCTTAATTGTGAGCTATGCCGCCTGCGCGGGGCAAACGCACTCGCCGTGCAGATGTGCCATATTATGACACTCCGCACGGCAAGCTTCATCCACGGCGAGTTTTTCCCCCCGAGGGCACGAGTCGTGCGGGCCGGGTGCTTCCCCGCCCCGCTATTCTCCTACCTCGCTCTTGCTCAGCCCTGTTACTCTTCGAGGGCCTGCGGCTTCTGCGCGTAAATCGAGTTGATAAACTTCTCGGCCCACTCCAGCATGGGGCGGTCCACCAGCTCCTTGCCGCCAACCGGCATGGTCTTCGGGCGGGGAACCAGGGTCAGCCAGGTGTCCATGCCCTTCGGCTGGGCGTGCGTGGAGCCGGGGTACACGCGCTTCAGGCGCATCTGGCGGGACTCCGGCAGGGGTTGGGCGCTCACCACGCGCACCTTCGGTCCCAGCACCACCATCTCGTGAATACCGGCGGCGCGGGCGTGCATCCTCAGCGTGGCCACGGCCAGCAGGTTCTCCACGGCCTCGGGCAGCTCACCGTAACGGTCGGCCAGCTCCTCGCGGGCCTCCGCAATCTTCTCTTCGGTATCGGCGGCTGCGATCTGGCGGTAGGCCTGCAGACGCAGGCGCTCCGAGTCAATGTAGGTGTGCGGGATATGCGCGTTGACGGGCAGGTCGATCTTCGTCTCGACCTCGCGCTCCTCCTTCTCGCCGCGGTAGTTCGCCACGGCCTCACCAACCAGGCGCAGGTACAGGTCAAAGCCCACGCCCGCGATGTGACCGGACTGCTCGCCGCCGAGCAGGTTGCCGGCACCGCGAATCTCCAGGTCCTTCATGGCCAGCTGCAGGCCCGCGCCGAGCTCGTTGTGGGTCGCCACGGCCTTCAGACGCTCGTGGGCAATCTCGCCGAGGGTCTTGTCCACCGGGTACAGGAAGTACGCGTAGGCGCGCTCGCGGCCACGACCCACGCGTCCGCGCAACTGGTGCAGCTGGCTCAGACCGTAGTTCTGGGCGTTGTCCACGATGAGCGTGTTCGCGTTCGAGATGTCCAGGCCGGTCTCCACGATGGTCGTGCACACCAGCACATCGAAGCGGCGCTCCCAGAAGTCCACGATAATCTGCTCCAGACGCGACTCGCTCATGCGGCCGTGCGCGGTGGCGATGCGCGCCTCCGGCACGAGCTTACCGATTTCGGCGGCCACGTTATCGATATCGGCCACGCGGTTGTGCACGAAGAACACCTGGCCCTCGCGCATGAGCTCGCGGCGAATCGCGGCGGTAATCTGGCTGTCGGTGCGCGGGCCGACGAAGGTGAGCACGGGGTGGCGCTCCTCGGGGGCGGTGGCCAGCGTCGAGGTTTCGCGAATACCGGTCAGCGACATTTCAAGGGTGCGCGGGATCGGGGTTGCGCTCATGGCCAGCACGTCCACATTGGTGCGCATCTGCTTGAGCTTTTCCTTGTGCTCCACGCCGAAGCGCTGCTCCTCGTCAATGATGACCAGGCCCAAATCCTTGAAAACGATGCTCTCCGAGAGGAGGCGGTGCGTACCGATGACCACGTCCACCGCGCCGGAGGCGATTTCCTCGGTAATCTGGCGGGTTTCCTTGGCCTTCTGGAAGCGGGAGAGCACGCGAATCTTCACGGGGAAGCCCGAGAAACGCTCGGTGAAGGTTTCGTAGTGCTGCTGGGCGAGCAGGGTCGTGGGCACGAGCACGGCGACCTGTTTACCGTCCTGCACGGCCTTGAATGCGGCGCGCACGGCGACCTCGGTTTTGCCGAACCCCACGTCGCCCGAGATGAGACGGTCCATGGGGATTTCCTTCTCCATGTCCTCCTTCACCTCGTGGATGGCGGTGAGCTGGTCGGGGGTCTCGTTGTAGGGGAAGG
>ERZ772909.437-NODE-437-length-26202-cov-4.029717_pt1 | contig 26202 bp, 20 predicted proteins | sample MGYA00511137_ERZ772909 | MGnify/ENA primary metagenome ERZ772909 (study PRJEB29015, sample SAMEA2738095) | human oral metagenome | biome: human oral; feature: human-associated habitat; material: saliva | place: China | collected 2270 ... | reverse complement strand
ACCAAATTACGCTAATAAACTTTACAAAATGGTTTGTTTTGCATATCATTTTATCAACGCTTATGCCCAGATATGGAAGACGGGTTGACTTGTTTCACGAGGATTATACTATCGAATGAGAGGAAGTTTCTTTAGCTACAATTTCACACAAAGAGCCAAATTAAATCATCATATTGTAGGCTAAATTAGAAAATTATTATGTAAATTTGCAACATAGTATATTGAATTAAATTATAAATCGTAAATGAAAGTAGCAATAGTTGGCGCAAGTGGTGCTGTGGGACAAGAGTTTTTACGCATCCTTGCAGAAAGAAACTTCCCGATGGATGACTTGGTTTTGTTTGGTTCTACACGCAGTGCAGGTCGTAAATACACCTTCAAGGGAAAGGAATATGAGGTGAAACTGCTGCAGCATAATGATGATTTCAAAGATGTTGACATAGCCTTTACCTCGGCAGGTGGTAGTACTTCGGAGGAGTTTGCAGACACAATAACGAAATATGGCGCTGTAATGATAGACAATTCGAGTGCATTTCGTATGTGCGATGATGTGCCTTTGGTCGTTCCTGAGGTGAATGCTGCGGACGCGTTAGACTGCCCTCGTCGCATCATTGCTAATCCAAATTGCACTACTATCATGATGGTTGTGGTGTTGAAACCCATAGATCAGCTCAGTCATATACGCAAAATACATATCGCCAGCTATCAAAGCGCGAGCGGAGCAGGTGCAGCTGCGATGCAAGAACTTGAGAAACAGTATAAAGAACTTATCGAAGAAGGTGCTGTTAAGACTATAGATAAGTTTCCACATCAGTTGGCTTACAACGTCATTCCGCAGATAGACAAGATGACTTCGAATGACTATACAAAGGAAGAGATGAAGATGTACAACGAAACGCGTAAGATAATGCACAGCGATGTGCGTACAAGTGCAACGTGTGTACGCGTGAGTTCGCTTCGTTCTCACTCTGAAAGTGTGTGGTTTGAGACTGAAAAGCCATTGTCGGTTGATGAGATTCGCAAAGCGTTGGCAGCCGCTCCAGGAGTTACTTTGGTAGACGATCCGCAACATTATGTATATCCTATGCCATTAGAAAGTGCGGGAAAAGACAATATTTTCGTAGGTCGTGTGCGCAAAGACTTGGCAGATGACAATGGCAACACCTTATGGTTGACAGGCGATCAGATTAGAAAAGGTGCTGCATTAAACGCTGTTCAGATTGCAGAATACCTTGTAAAATCGAAAAAATAATAGAGAAATACGACAGAAAAAGGGTAAGAATGGCAAAAGACTACACTTGAGTTATTGTTCAAGAAGCGTCTTTTGACTTTCTTACCCTTTAATGATTATGGTATTTTTCAACCTGTTCGGTTTCTTCTCTTCTTAGCCTTTATATGCTAAAACCTCTACTTCGACGAGCGCGCCCTTAGGTAAATCTTTCACAGCAACAGCCGAACGAGCAGGGAAAGGCTGCTGGAAGAAGGTGGCATATACCTCATTCATTGCAGCGAAATCAGCCATGTTTGCCAAATAAACAGTGGTTTTTACCACGTGTGCAAGGTCAGTTCCGGCCTCTTTAAGAATGTTTTTAGCGTTGGTAATGGCCTGTTTTGTCTGTTCTTTAATACCGCCTTCAACGAAGTTTCCAGTCGAAGGATCGATAGGAATCTGGCCAGATGCAAAGATAAAACCATTGACTTCGATAGCTTGGCTATATGGACCTATAGCCGCAGGAGCGTTGTTTGTGTGAATCGTTTTCATATAAATTATTTTAAGTTTGGGTTATTAAATATTGCAAATCCTTTGTCTTCTAACGCCTTTATAATTGATTCTATGTGCTGTTGGTTCTTAGTTTCCATCGTCACACGCAGCAAACAAGCGTTCACTTTCTTGCGGTTGGCCGAACGATCATGGTGCACTCCCGTCACATTTGCCCCCTTCTGAGCAATTACAGTGCATACATCGAGGAGCTTACCAGGCTGATCATCCAACTCAAGATCAAGCGTACAAAGGCGTCCACTCTTAACAAGTCCACGGTTAATCACGCGATTTAAGATGGTTACATCAATGTTTCCACCACTGACAATGCATACCGTTTTCTTTCCCTTTACAGGCACTTTGTTAAACATAACGGCTGCAACACTCGTAGCACCAGCACCTTCTGCCACCATCTTTTCACTTTCGATAAGTTTTAAAATGGCTGCACAAATCTCGTCTTCTGTAACAGTTACAATCTCATCTACATAGGAAGAACAGGTGTCAAACGTTAGTTTTCCCGGCTCCTTTACAGCGATTCCATCGGCTATAGTCGATACATTCGTAAGACGTTCTATCGTGTGATCATGTATACTATTGACCATACTTGGAGCGCCTTCTGCCTGTACTCCATAGATCTTTACATGTGGGTTTAGGCTCTTAATAGCAAAGGCTACGCCCGAGATTAGACCTCCTCCACCGACTGGAACGACTACAGCGTCGAGGTCAGGAAGCTGTTCCAAGAGTTCAAGTCCTATCGTTCCTTGCCCTGCAATCACGTTCTCATCATCGAAGGGATGCACGAAACTGTAACCTCGTTCATCGCGTAATTGCAACGCCATTTGATAGGCGTCATCGTATACTCCGGGTACAAGCATCACATCAGCACCAAGCTTTCGTGTCGCTTCTACTTTCGAAATAGGCGCTCCTTCGGGTAGACAAATAAGACTCTTTACACCCATTGCAGTAGCTCCTAAGGCTACACCTTGGGCGTGATTGCCTGCAGAACAGGCGATGACTCCTTTTGCTTTCTCTTCTTCAGAGAGTTGAGAAATCTTGAAATATGCACCGCGAAGTTTGAAAGAACCAGTCAGTTGAAGACATTCTGGCTTTAGATATACGTCGACATCTGGGTTGATTTTCTTGGCATGTACAAGCTCTGTCTTACGCAAAACAGTGCTTAATACGTAACGAGCCTTATAAAATTGATCTAACTGTAACATGAAATTATGAGTTAACAAACATCATATTGCAAAGTTAACACATATTTGTGAAAAGCAAAAAAGGATGAGAATAAAAAAGTAAAAAAGGTTGATTACAGCATGGAAAGCCTGAGAACATGATGAGATTACATTTAACTTATGAGCGCATAAAACTCACTTTAGCCGATATCAAGTGTGGTATTTTTCTTTTTTTTGTGTAACTTTGCCCAAGAATATGATACACCTTGCCCAATACTTTCCCATTACTGACCCCACGCTTACATTCTTTGTGGTGTTACTGATAATCCTTCTTGCACCGATTATCATGGGAAAACTGCGCATTCCTCATATCATTGGAATGGTACTTGCGGGGGTAGTTGTCGGCAAATATGGCTTAAACATTCTCGTAAGGGATAACTCTTTTGAGCTCTTTGGACGTGTAGGTCTCTACTACATTATGTTCCTTGCAGCCCTCGAAATGGATATGGAGAGCATCCGAAAGAATAGGAATCGTTTGCTCATTTTCGCCTTATTGACTTTCACAGTGCCTTTACTGCTGACCTACTTCATGGGGATTCATCTGCTCAATTACGGCATTACAGCTTCTCTTTTGTTAGGTTGTATCATGGCAAGTAATACGCTTGTCGCTTACCCTATCGTCAGTCGGTATGGTCTTCAGCGTAAACCCAGCGTCACATTGAGTGTGGGTTCGAGCATCATTTCATTGATTTTCTCCCTTATTATGTTAGCTGCCATCGTCGCATCTAATAAAGGTGAGGGAAGCATTGGCTTTTGGTTGTTCTTTGTTTCAAAGTTCGTTATCTATTGTGCAGCGGCTATTTTCCTGCTGCCTCGCCTCACTCGGTGGTTTCTTCGACGTTATAGTGACGCCGTAATGCAGTTTATTTTCGTCTTGGCTTCACTCTTTTTGTGCGCTGCTTTGAGTGCTGCCATCGGATTAGAAGGCATCTTTGGCGCCTTCCTTTCAGGCTTAATCCTCAACCGATACATCCCTTCTGTCTCACCATTAAAGAACAGATTGGAGTTTATAGGCAATGCCGTTTTCATCCCATACTTTTTGATTGGCGTTGGAATGCTCATCAATGTGCGACTCCTTTTCACTGGCGGTGGCATCCTTTGGGCCGTTATCTGTATCACGCTTTTTGGCACATTGGGAAAAGCAATCGCGGCATACGCGGCATGTTTTGGCTTTAGAATGCCAATAAGTTCAGGCCACATGATGTTTGGAATGACGTCGGCTCACGCGGCAGGAGCCATTGCTATGGTGATGGTTGGCATGAATTTGTTAGGCGAAGACGGCGCCCCTTTGGTCAGTGCACAAATGCTTAATGCCGTCATTGTTATGATTTTGTTTACTTGTATCATATCAAGTGTCATCACAGAACAGTCTGCTCAGCGCATCATTCTACGTGATAAAGAGTTGCCGGTAGAGGCACATCGTAAGGCAAACGACCAGCGAATACTCGTTCCAGTGAAGTATCCTGAGTACGCAGAACAACTCATGAACATGGCTATTCTCATGCTAAACCGAAAGCAAACACGAGGGCTTGTCGCCCTGAATGTAGTCTATGATGGAGAGCATATGCACCGAAACATGGAACAAGGAAACCGCCTTCTCGAACAGATGACACAGTATTGTGCTGGTTCTGACATACAGATTCAAACGCAAACTCGCATTGCTGCCAACATCGCTAACGGCATTAAACATGCCTTTAAAGAGTTCCAAGCCACCGAGATTCTTATCGGAATGCACACTCATAAGGAAGTATCCACAAAGTTTTGGGGTGAGTTTCATCAGAGCTTATTTAACGGATTGAACCAACAAATCACGATGGCTCGTCTCGCACAACCACTCAACACGATTCGCAGAATCCAAGTAGCGGTGCCCTCACGCGCTGAATTTGAGCCCGGATTCTACCGCTGGTTAGAACGCTTGTCGCGTATAGCGGGTAACTTAGAGTGCCGCATTCAGTTCCACGGACGCACCGAAACGCTTTCCTTAGTGAATGAATATATCAAGAATCGACACCCACAAGTGCGTGCCGATTACAGCAATATGGACCATTGGAACGAGCTTCCTAAGCTGGCAAATGATGTGGCCGACGACCATCTTTTCGTCATTGTGACAGCTCGAAAGGGTACCGTTTCTTACAAAAATGCATTAGAATATCTGCCCGATGAAGTCCAACGCTATTTCAATGGCAAGAACTTGGTCATCATTTTCCCCGATCAATACGGCGATCAAGAAGTCATGACATACTCTCAATCGCAACATACGGAGGAACGAAGTGCATGGGAATCGCTCGCAAGATGGATTGACAAGCATCGCAAAATGTTATCTAAAAACAAATAAAACAATGATTGACATCAAAAATATCACAAAGAGTTTCGGTAATCTTCAAGTGCTAAAAGACATCAACTTGCATATTAACAAGGGCGAAGTCGTTAGTATTGTCGGACCATCGGGAGCCGGAAAAACGACTCTTCTGCAGATTATTGGCACCTTAGATAAACCAGATTCTGGTACAATCTGCCTTGATGGAATCGATGTAAGCAAGCTATCAACGCGCAAACTCAGCGATTTTCGCAACCAACATATAGGCTTTGTGTTCCAATTTCACCAGCTTCTTCCTGAGTTTACTGCCTTAGAAAATGTCATGATTCCAGCCTATATCGCCGGTAAAAGCAATAGTGAGGCGAAACAACGTGCCTTGGAATTGCTTGAGTTTATGGGGCTTTCAGACCGTGCAAACCATAAACCTGCCGAACTTTCTGGTGGAGAAAAGCAGCGCGTTGCTGTGGCTCGAGCTCTCGTTAACAAGCCCGCTGTCATCTTAGCTGACGAACCTTCGGGCAGTCTTGATAGCAAAAACAAAGCTGAACTGCATCAACTTTTCTTCGATTTACGTGATAAATTCGGCCAAACTTTCGTCATTGTAACCCATGATGAGGGCTTAGCGGCAATCACAGACCGCACCATTCACATGAAAGATGGTGAGATTTTAGGAGACGAATAAAAGCGATACTGCCGGTGGAATGGTTTTGTGTATGAATGGAACAGGCCATTGTCAGCTCCAAAAAAGAACGATTAGAAGGGATGTTTTTATTAGGTTTGTCGCCTGATAATCAATAGCTTATAAGCCTTTCTAATAGATATTAAGATACATTTCGTGTCCCATTCTTCCGCTTTCATCACAGAAGAATAATATGGGAGAAATCACCTCACCTCATCATTTGCATCATTTCACCCAATGATTTGACGCAAACGACCGGGTAATTTGACGCATTTCACGCGGTGAAATGATGGAGATTACGCGACCAAATGGGGCTAATCATGGAATGGTATTCTTGGGATGACAAAAGCTCTCCCTGCATTTTATGTCATTCATCCTGTTTACTGACAATCGCTTATCACGCTATCTGCTTTATGATGAGGCTGCGTTTTGTCCACCTATCATGCCGAAATATGATAAATTATGCGTACATTTGCAGTTATAACAACCGCAAACGATGAGAAATCCACTATGCCTATTCCGCATCAGAAAAGACGAACGATGGCCTGCTTTGGTCGTCTTTCTCTATATGATTGGCTTAAACGCCCTTGCTATTTCACAGCACTTTGAGGCGTTTACTCATGCACTTAAGGGCGGATATTATATGCATTTTATGAAGGATTTCGGCCTTTCGGGCTACGATCCCTTTACATATATCACGCTCTCTGAATGGCGTCCACTTTATAGTTTGGAGCGACATCCGTTGCTTTCTGCCTTCATCTATCCCCTCACACAAGTCAACCAATGGCTCATGGGGCTAACAGGCATGAACTGTGCCGTGTTTATTTGGGCAGCCGTACTCATCATTTTATCGCTTTATTCCACATTATTTCTATTCAGAATCTTACGCGAAATAGTGGGCATTGGCTATCGAGATAGCTTGTTACTCACGGCATTCTTTCTAACGTTTGCTCACATTATGGTCGCTGTTGTGGCGCCCGATCACTTTGCTTTATCGTTGTTTTTCTTGCTGTTTACACTCTATGTTGCCGGTAAAGCGATGTGTGAGCGCCGACCATTAGCTGCATGGAAAACCGCCATTTTGCTCTTTTTATCCACCGGAGTGACAACAACCAACTGCGTAAAGATAGGACTTGCAGCGTGGTTTGCCAATGGAAAGCGTTTTTTTAGCCCTAAATCGTTTGCCATTTCCATAGTGTTGCCGATGTTGTTATTGGGCATTTCCTACATGGCTTTTAACGAATGGGTGCAGAAGCCCGAGCAACAGCGACGCACACACACGGTGAATGAGCGACTGAAGAAAGACGCAACGTTTCGTAAAACCTATGCTGAGCAGGCCGAAAAGAACAGACATCTTCAAGCCAATGCTATCACTAAGGGAGACTCTTTCCGTTGGACTGACACACAATTATCACGTGGTCACAGCATCATTGAAAACCTTTTTGGCGAGTCTTTCATGCTTCACGAAGACCATTTGCTGCAAGATGTCAATAAAGAACGCCCTATTTTCGTGGCCTATCATAACAAATGGTGTTATGTTGTCGGTGTAGTGATGATGTTGTTCCTTGCAGGTGGCCTTGTCACGGCCTTTCGGTTGCGCTTCATGCAACTCTGTTTATCGTGGTTTGGGCTTGATATGGTGTTGCACTTAGGGCTTGGTTTTGGACTAAACGAAGTCTATATCATGGCTGCCCACTGGGCTTTCATCTTGCCTATTGCTGCTGCCTATCTGCTGAAACGCCTGCAATGGCCTTCTCTACAAAGGGCTTTGCGCGTTCTACTCCTATTGATTTGCGTCTTCATGTTAGTTCATAATGGGCAGCTTTTCATTCATTTCATGTTACACTAACAGCCTATGAAAGTTTCAATTCTCGTTCCTGTTTATGCTGTTGAGGCCTATATCGCCGAATGTGCACAGTCACTTTTTGGGCAGGATTATCGTGACTTAGAGTATATTTTTGTAGATGATTGTTCGCCCGATAACAGCATTTCGGTGTTAAAAGAGGTGCTGACTGCATTTCCAGAGCGGGCAAATCAGGTCAAGATTATACGCCACGAACAGAACAAAGGGGTAGGGGCTGCGCGGCAAACTGCATTTGAACATGCCACAGGCGAGGCCATTATGCATGCTGATAGCGATGATATCATGCCACCACATGCCGTGTCTGCTCTTGTCGAAACCATGCAAACAGGAAACTATGACATAGTAACTGGCGCATATACCACGTATGAAAACCACAGTGAAGGGGCTGTAAATCTCCCTCCAACTATGCCTCGTGAGCGTTATGTTAGCCTGTTGTTGTGTCAAAACAAGGTGAAAAACAACCTGTGGGCACGCCTATATCGTCGTGCTTTTTTACTTGAACAAGGCATTGATTTCAAGTCAGGTATCAACTATTGTGAGGACTATACGGTCATCGCCCGTGCCTTTTTTACAGCTCGTTTCACGACAACTGATGCCCTCGTTTATGGCTATCGGATAGACAATATCACTTCCTACACCCACCAAATCTCACGTCGTAGTCTCATCTCTATGGTCAAAGCAAATGCTGTTGTGATTGATTTCTACAGACGAAATGATGTGGAAGGACGCTATCATCAGGCCCTTGACATGGGCTTGTTAAACATGTATCGTGATGCAATGAAAAATGGAATGCGAGCCAACGAGATTGCAACCTATTGTTCTTTCAAGCCATTGAAGCGTAGAAACAGAATGTTTTTACAGGCTATGACCACATGGCTTCCCTTGAAGATAAGCGACATATTGTATCGCGTTTACAGAAAGATGTGGGAGTGGTGTTAAGGATATGACCGATTGATGACGATGATTTCTCATCATAGGATAGTGCCCTTTTACTCCTGTTTTATGGCAAACGATGGTTCAATGATGTATGTTTAGCGCGTCGTTTCTTTTGATTTGAAAGGCATGATAGTGGTTATTTGCGTTTCTTTTTCAGCCAGATGATAGCCTCTTCCAATATTTCCATGTGTAACATCTTTGTCACTCCTATATATAATAAGGTGGCAACGACGATGCGCGCAAGCAGTAACAAGAGTAAAGATGAAATGAAAGCAGTGGCAAAATAAGTGAGAATCATTACGCCAGCAGCTATAAACATCGTTGGCACTACATCCTTTATGACTTCCCATAAGCGTATTCCGATGATGCGATGAGCGGCATATTGCCACACCAAAAGCCATGCAATCGTGAACAATGTATAGAACATTATCATGGCATTGATTCCTAAACGATAGCAGAAAGCAATGATTGCAAGTTGCAAGATGATTTGAATCACGTTGCAACGCATATATATATCAGAGCGTCCATTGCTTAAAGCTACATTCTGATACATGGTATAAAACGGCACGAAAGCACCGCCAATACAAAGCATTTGCAATAGAGGAATGGCGTCAATCCATTTTTCTTTGATGGTGATGAGAATGAATTCACGTGACACAATGGCTAAGCCGAACATGGCAGGGAACGATAAAAAGGCCGTGAAACGCATCATCTTGCGAAACACTCTGACTTCTCTTCCGCGCTCTTCATTTACAGAAGCCAACACGGGTTGAGCCACTTGACCGACTGCATTGGCTACAAACGAGTTGGCCATTGTGTTCCATTTGTTGGCTTGGGAATAGTCTCCGACGACCTTTAAGGGGTAAAGTCCGCCGAAAATCAAGGTTAATATGTTATTGCTTACAGTGTTAACGATGTTTGTAATGAGTACTTTCACACTGAAGTTAAACATGCGTTTGACGGGCTCGAACGTGAAATGGAAGGATGGATGCCATGAAACGAAGTAATAACGACCAAGATTCAACACCGCAATATAGATGATTTGTTGCCATGCCAAGCTCCAATAGGAGAAACCTAAAAAGGCTAATGTGATGGAAACTCCACCCGAACAAACGAGCGCAATAGCGCCAACGATGGCGAGTTCTCTATTCATCATGTTCTTCGTCATATAGGCATTGTGGGCTATTCCGAATGAAGATATGACGAAACTCAAGAAGACAAAGCGCGCAAGCTTTGTCATATTAGGGTCATGAACGTATGTTGCGATGAGCGGAGAAGCAAAGAAAAGCACCGCGTAAATGCCGAAACTGGAGAGAATATTGAACCAAAAGACAGAATTATAATCGCTGGCTTGCGGCGACTTTAGATTCACTAAACCTTGCGAAAAGCCACTACTCTGCAGGTTACCCGCTATCAACGTGAAGATGTTTAGCACGCCAACAATGCCATATTCAGCTGGACCGATGAGTCGTCCGAGTGAGATTCCAATGACTAAGTTAAGTAATTGCGTCGTGCCACTATTCATTGCACCCCAGAAAAGCCCTTTAATGGTCTTCTCTTTCAAGTTCTCTGCCATTTTAATTTCGTTTTAATCGCAAAATTACGACTATTTGATTGAAGTTCAAAAGAAAAGCATTAATTTTGCAATATGCATCGAAAGATAGTCTTTCATATTATCTCTCACCTCGATGTTGGAGGCGCAGAACGGGTTGCAATCAATATCGCTGAGTCGCCAACGGAAGGCATAGCGTATCATGTTGTGGAACTCATTAGGGCGCATAGTGACTTTACAGACGTGCTCATAAAGGAGCTTCGAGACCACAATATCACTTATCATAGGGGCTGGATTCCTGAGATTCATTTCCACTATCTATTCGAACGATTGGCTGCTTTGACCTTTCCGTTGTGGTTTTTATGGCTCTTTTTGAAATATAAACCACAGGTTTTACACAGTCATACCGAGATGCCCGACCTGTCAATCTATTGTTTTTTTCGTTTGTTTCCATGGGCATTAAAGCGTTGTAAGATAGTAAGAACGATTCATAACACCCGACTTTGGACAGGCATGCAACGCACAGGACGGCGCATAGAGGCCTTTTTCATTCGGCAAAATGCCAATATCGCTATCTCAGAAGCCGTCAAATCAAATTATCAAGAGCATTATCACGACAGCCCACCTATTATATATAATGGTGTGGCTCCCGTCAAACAGCAACCTTATTCCCAGCTAAAAGCCGGGAAAATCAATATTCTTTTCGCTGGAAGATTTGAGGAACAAAAGGGCATTGACACGCTGATTGAGATTATAAAAAGCCAAAAAGACAGTGCCATCTATCATTTTCATGTCATTGGCGGAGGTTCTTTGGCGTCGTTGTTAACGGCAGAATTGGCTGGATTTACTCATGTTTCAATTCGCGAACCCCTATTTAATTTGGCCTCATTTCTGGCTTCTTTCGACTTCCTGCTTATGCCTTCGCGCCATGAAGGGTTAAGTATTCTTGCATTGGAAGCTAATTTCAACGGACTGCCGGCTATCATAAATGCGTGTCCAGGGCTGCATGAAACACTGCCAAATGACTGGCCTCTGCGTGTGGAACATAATGATTTAAACACCTATTTGCACCTATTTAATGATGTATTGCCCGTCATCAATCGACACGAAATACAGACAATCGCACGGCAATTTGCTGAAAAACATTTTTCAATGCGTAGCATGCGTGAGGGTTATGAGAGGCTTTATGTGCAAGCCTTCAAGGCATAAAAGGGAAGAATGTAATACACTTTTGCTCATAAACAATTGGGATAAGAAAGATGCTTTCATGGATATGATAAAGAAAAATGTGTGAGAAATGATTGTAAAAGGAATGAAAAATGAAGCGCATATCGTTGTTATGATTTCATCACCAAATACGTATCATTTATGAACGAAATAGAACTCATAAAGTAAAGAAAATGAGAGCATAATGAAAAATAAATTAAAAAAGTTTTGAAGTTATGTTTTTAAACCATATCTTTGCAGATGTAATTAGGACTAAAATATTAAAAAACTCACTGCTTTTACAGTGAAAAGATTATCAAATATAAATTTAAAAAGGTAAAATTATGAAGAAGATTGTATTGGCAGCTGTTATGTTGCTCTCATCTGTTTCTATGTTTGCACAACAAGACGTTGGTTCACTGACGATTCAACCTAAGGTAGGTTTCAACATTTCTAACGTCACAAAGACGCATGGTGACACAAGAATTGGTGTGGCAGCTGGTGCAGAAGCTGAATATCAATTAGGCGATATCTACTCTATTGCAGTAGGACTTCTCTACTCAAGTCAGGGTAATAAGCAGACAGTTGACTTGCCTGTTTTAGGTAAAGCTTCTGTAACTTGGGCGCCAAGCTACTTGAACATTCCTGTAGTTGCTAACGTTTATGTAGTTAAAAACCTTGCAGTTAAGCTCGGTGTTCAGCCAGGTTTCTGCGTTGCTAAAGACAAATTAAAAGCAAATACCTTTGATCTTTCTATCCCAGTTGGTTTATCTTACGAGTACAAGGACTTCGTTCTTGATGGTCGTTACAACTTCGGTGTAACAAATATTGCCAAAGGTGTTAACACAAAGAACAGCGTATTCCAGATTACATTAGGTTATAAGTTACCTATGAGCCGGTAATTACACAAAAAAATAAAAGAGTAAAAGGAGGCCGATGCTTTGGTAAAAGCGGGCTCCTTTTACTCTTTTTCGTTTATTAGAAGGTGTGAATCTCAACATGAATCTTTGCACCTGAAGCTTTCATTTCATAGGAAACATAACATGATGTAAGCTCCGGTGGGAAAACAGATGATATGGGAAACACTATTATTTTGTAAACTTTATATCCCGTTTTTTAACACTTCACGACCTCACCAAATAGAGAAAAGAGAGCCGTTTGTGGGAGGAAATAAGTTAAGAAAAAGCTTGTTAACGCATGAAAAACAGCAGTAAATAATGCCAGATAGCACATTTTGCATCACGAAACCTATCAAAACTCAGCAGCATTTGCCCCATATCATCCTGTAATCTGCGTCATTTTAGCCTTTTGTTTGCATCATATCACAATGGAAAACGATGAAAACCGATGGCTAATGAACCCCAAATCGTCATAAGATATTGGTAGTCATAGCACTATGAAAGCTTCAAAATATGCGCGTATTTCCATCAAAGCATAAAACAATTTGATTTTATCGCCGTAATTTTTTCAGCTTTGTTGAATTATATGATAATTCATTTTTCCCCTTACTTCCTTTCATTCGACATCATAAAACGAAAAAAGAGTTGTCTCGCGACAACCCTTTTACTTTTATACAAAAACATTATGAAATCTATGTAGCGAACAAGATTATTCTTATTGATAATGGTAATTAATATCTTGTATGACGGCCTTGTCGTGCTTTCTCAAGTTGACAAGCGCAATCGTTACTATAGTATTTTGAAATAAACAAGGCGCTTAGGCCTTGCGTTTGCAATAGCGTTCGCACTGACTGCATAGGTCATAACCGAGCAATGTGCCGAGAATGAAGTCCTCTTCGGGCGTGAGTTTATTGAGTGGACGGCCTGCAAACGTTCGCAAAGCATCCATACATTCCTTCCTTCCGAAGAACAGATTAATGCGTCTATTGCCTACAGGCTGGATGAGATAATCAATCCCTTGGCGCTCAAGTTTACCGATTGCTTGCTGTTGATAGCGTTCAGGAAAGGTGTAAAGAACCATGTTTCTAACACCTTTCTTGTATTGATAGATGTGCTCAGAAAGCACTCTTAAGTCAGTCGGTACAGCCTCAGTCTGTAGCATTTTCAATTGAATTAAAGTTCAGGTTGAATCTCTTTAACCCATGCATCGATTCTTTCGTCGGTCTTATCATCCTCATTTACCTCATCAAGAGCGAGTCCAACGAAGTGATCATCAACAACAGCTTCAGAGTCATCATAGGTGTAACCATCTGTAGAAACCTGGCCAACGACCTTGGCACCTGCCTCTTTTACGGCGTTGAAAAGCTCGTTCATACCGCTGCAGAAGGTATCACTGTAGCTCTCAGAATCACCACAACCAAAGATGGCTACAGTCTTTCCACTGAGTCCTGCCTCTTTTAATGTCTTCACACCATCAAACCAATCGTCCTGCATATCACCTGCTCCCCAAGTTGAAGTGCCAAGAATGAAGTTTTGATAAGCACCAAGCTGATCAGCAGATACTTTAGAAACATCAAATACGTCAGCGCTGTCTACGCCGAGTTTAGAAGCAATACGAGAAGCCAGGTCTTGGCATGTACCGGTTGATGAACCGTAAATCACACAAGTTTTATTCATTTTTAATTCCTTTCTTTGATTATGCCCGAGAGCATTTTTGAGTTTAATATGTTTCGATTGCAAAAGTAATTGCTTTTTGAATGCCATGCAATACCTAAAAAGAATGAAAAACACGATTTGATATTTTCACTATTTTTAGGTATTGAATACACTCGTATTATTTCATAACTTTGCAGTCGAATAAGTGCAGTGGTAATTGTTTTCCCGGATTATTCATAAAGAAGAGAATTCCGTTTTTCGGCATTTTTCTGATTCTTGAGACTGGGTTCACAATTAGATAGTCTGCACTTTTCATTATAAAAGGAACAGAAACATTAATAGAAGATAAATGAAAAGTTGTAAGTTTCGACTAATGGCAGGTGTGCTTTTAGCAGGATTGACATTGCAATCCCATGCACAAGTCAACGCCATTGATTCCGTAATGAACCACGTAAAGGGTAACAAACTCAGCGTAGGAGGCTATGGTGAGGTAGGCTATACACGCGAGTTCTTCAGTGATAACCCTTATAAATACAGCCAAGCTGCTAAATATAAGAAGGATCCGAGTCATGGAAAGTTTGATATTCCCCATGCAGTAATCTACTTAGGTTACGACTTTGGCAAGGGCTGGACTATGGGAACAGAGATTGAATTCGAGCATGGTGGCAGCGGAAGTGCCTATGAAAAGGAGTACGAAGAAAGCGGAGAATGGGAACACGAGGTAGAGAAAGGCGGAGAAGTAGAGTTGGAACAGTTTTGGATTCAAAAGAGTTTCTCTCGCATGTTCAATCTACGTGCCGGCCATATCGTTGTACCTATTGGCTTGACTAATGCTTATCATGAGCCACTTAACTTCTTTACAGTTTATCGTCCAGAGGGAGAAGCAACAATACTTCCTTGTACTTGGCACCAGACGGGTATTAGTTTGTGGGGTCATGTAGGTCATGATTGGAAGTATCAACTACAATTCTTGGCTGGATTGAATGCCTTAAGTTTTAGTCGTGACAATTGGATTCAGAAGGGAGCAAGCTCTGCTTTCGAGTTTGAACCAGCCAATAAATATGCTGTTGCCGTACGTATTGACAACTATTCTATACCAGGTTTGCGCCTCGGTGTAAGCGGATATTATGGTCATAGCATTGATAATTCATTGGGTCGCGATGCAAATGGTAAAGCATCTAAACTCAAAGGTGCCGTTTCTATCGGCTCTATTGACTTCACATTCAATCGTTTCAATTGGATAGTTCGTGGTAGCTTTGACTATGGACACTTAGGAGATGCAGAACATGTACAGCTACTTCCTGGAAGACAAACCAAGATTTCTCCATTCAATCCAGACCCCGTTAGCAAGACAGCTATGGCTACTGGTATTGAAGCCGGTTGGGATTTGTTCTCTCAAATCGCTAAACTTCGTCAAGATCAACAGCATTTTTACCTCTTCGGTCGTTACGAATATTACAATTCTTACAAGGCAAGTGGCACACAACTGAGGTATCCTTATACCGAAAAGAATCGCATTGCATTTGGTTTCAACTATTATCCAATCAAACAAATCGTAGTGAAAGGCGAATACTCTCACCGCTTCTTGAAGAGTGCTTACAATAATGAGCCATCGGTTTCTCTTGGAGTTGCCTACGAAGGTTTCTTCCTTTAAGGATGAGAAAAGATAAGAATCATAAAGTAGGTATATACCTATTTAAATAAGAATAACAAGGAATCTTAACTTAAAATAAAAACAAATGAAGAAAATTTTCAAGTATGCCATGCTATTTGCCATGGCTTGTTCACTGACTACGAGCATGACTTCATGCAGTAGTGACGATGATGTTAAACCATCAGGAGAGCTTAGTGCGGGCGACAAGTACCTTCAACAAGTACTCAGTAGCTATGTAGACAACACGGTAAACCCTACATATAAGGCGTTAGCTGACGAGAGTGAGAAACTCTATAAAGAGTTAGAAGCACTTCAACCAGGTTCAATCACACAGCAACAAGTAAATGATGTGTGCAAGACTTTCCTCGAAGCACGTGGTAACTACGAGCGTAGTGAGGCCTTCTTGCTTGGTGCTGCCTCTCACTTCCTTATCGACCCACACATCGATTCATGGCCTCTCGATTTGCAATCACTTTATAACTATATCAAGGCTGATAAGAAATACAAGATCTCTGACCAAAGTATTCTTGGCTTCCATGGCATAGAATTCATCCTCTTCCGCGACGGACAACCTCGTAAAGCAGCTGAATTGAATGGACATGATACCTATAATGATGGTACAAACAACTTCACTATCTTCACTGGAGCGCAAGAACTTGAGTATGCAAAAGCCGTAGCTGAAGACCTACGTAATAGCGTTTATCGTCTTGAATGCTCATGGAATGAGGATGCAACTAAGGCACATAGGGATGTTCTTGACGACTTAGAAGTAGGCTATAAGACGGATAAAGGCAACTCGTATGGCTATGAAATGAAGCATGCCGGCGACCCAGTTAACAGCCAATATGCAACAGTTAAAATCGCTGTTAGCTCTGTATTGAGTGGTGATAATAGTGCTGCTGGTATTGCAGATGAGGTTGGTAATACCAAGATTAATAACCCATTCTCTGGTAAAGACGAAAGTTATATCGAGTCACCTTATAGCTATAACTCTCTAACTGACTTCCAAAACAACATCCATAGCATTGAAAACGTATGGTATGGTGGCGTACAAGGCAAGCGCAGTGAATATAGTTTCAGCAGCTATTTCAAGAAGTATGACGCTGCAACTGGTAAGCGTGTTGAAGCTGCGATAGCCAATGCATTGAAGCAAATCGCTGCAATCAAATCGCCATTCGTTAAGAATATCAAGGATCCTCAGTGCGCAAATGCAATCAACGCATGTAAAGAACTGAGCGATGCACTTACTGCTGCCTCTGACTTTATAGGCAAAAACAATAAGTAAACGATAGTTCTGCCGAGGCAGACGCTAAGTAATACGGACATGAAGGAGCCTTTTCTTCATGCCCGTGTTTATCGCTTTATAACGTAATATGCGTAAAACAAAAATATTTATGATAATGAAAATGAATTTCGGAAGGCTTTTTCTGCTTGGCACAATGGCTATAGCGGTAACGGCTTGTAGCGAAGATGATAGTACTAAGCCTTACAACCCAAATGATCATGTCGGTAAAAATATTGGCAACTTTACTTCAGCTGAGTGGTATCCTGGAGGCGAAAAGGGAACTACTTCGAATGAAGAGGGCTGTTATAGTAACCCATCTCCCGAGATAGAAGAAGCTGGATTATACCAGACTTTCAAGCGCGGTGAAACCTTCTTTGAGCACAATTACACCTACTTTACACGTCCTTATGCGGGCTTAGGTCCTGCTTATGTGCGTTCAGGTTGTGAGTATTGTCACCCTTCTTATGGTCATGGCAAGCGCCAAAACAAGTATAATGCCGACCAAATGGGTAACGGATATCTGCTCGTTGTCTATCATCCAACGGCAGGAACTGACCCTGATGGTGTGCAATATGCAGCCAATTCATACATCCGTCAGGTAACGGGTATGCCACAAACTAAGGCAATGTATCCATTCAAAGCACCTATTGATGAGCGTGGAATCCACATGCAATGGAAGACGCTTTCAGGCACTATGCCTTCTGGTTTGTCTGCAACTCAATTCCCTGATGGCGAGAAATATGAGCTATCTTATCCCGAAGTAACTATCGAACAGAGTGCTTTCAACACCAATCCTAAGCCTACCAACTATGAGGTACGCCTTGAATCTACGATTGGTATGTATGGTTCTGGCTTGCTTGATGCCATTGATCAAGATTCAATGAAGGTGCAGTATGCACGTGAAGCAGCCAATCCTCACGTGAAACTCAACCCGGGTATGTGGGACACTGCAGCCCAAGATTGGGCCGCTTCAGCATGGTATAAGCTGGCAGATGGTACAAAGCGCATCAAGAAGTTTACCTATGCGATGACTCGTGCGGCTCTACTTGACGGCCCAGGTGTCAATGCTATTTGGAACATTACCAACGTTACACGCAGTGATCGCCGCTATCTCTACACCACACCAGCATGGGCTAAGGCCATGAGTGAAGACGAAAGTGTTATCAAAGAGATACAAGAGCAGGGCCAAAATCCGTCATCTTTGCTTCATCCTTACTATGGAGATGGCACCAAAGCAGGTATAAAGAAGTTGGTAAATGACTTGTTAAGTCTCAACACTCCTACCGAAGCAAATAAACAAAAGTATAAACAATACTTCGTAGATATGGCACCTTGGAACGGACAAGACGAGATGCAAGACGAAGATTACTATGCTTTTTCGGTATGGCATAAGGGACTTGGTGTGCCACAGGCCCGTAACCTCGACTCAAAAGAAGTGCAACGAGGAAAAGAACTGTTCTATCAGATGGGCTGTACTGCCTGCCATCGTCCTTCATGGACTATCAAAAAGGACAACAGTTGGGTAGATCCTATCAGCCGTAGATATGCTTCTATAGGCCATGGCCTACCAGATTATAGCGGCACTACTATCTGGCCATACACCGATTTGGTGCAACATCGCCTCTTCATGGTTAATGATATCCGCACAGGATGGTGCAGAACAACACCTCTTTGGGGTCGCGGCTTGTCGACACAAGAGACAGGTGAGGGCTCAAGATTGCACGATTGTCGCGCTCATAACGTAATAGAGGCTATCATGTGGCATGCATATAGCAAGCAGAGTGATGCCTACTTTGCCGCTGAAAAGTTCTATAAATTGAAGAAAGCCGATAGAGATGCTGTCGTAGCTTTCATCAATGCGATTTAATATTACCCACACTCGACTCCTCCCCAAGGGTGGGGAGAGCGAGTGGAGTGGGGCTAATGATGATGCAATGCATAATTCATTAGCAGCCAACTCGTTACAAACAAGATTCTGAAATGTGCCATTTTGCAGTGCTAAATGCGTCATTTTATCCTGTAATATGCACCATTTCACGTCGTAAAGTGACACATTTTAGATTCTTATCTCATAGGTATTATACATTAATCTTTTTTACTCAATGATTCAACTACATTTCAAACCTCTCACATTTGCATTGTTATTTCTTTCCATTATCCTCTCTTCGTGTAGCGAAAAGGGTGGAGATGATGGTCAGCAAAGCAACAAACTATCCCTCGAACAGGTAATAACGAACGATATAGATGGGGTCATTCGCGCGCAATATAAAGCGTTGGCAACGAACACTTCAACCTTTTATGAGGCTCTATCTGCACTTGAAACGTCGACAATGACGCAAGAGCAGTTGGAGAAAGTGTGCCAACTCTTTCTCAAAGCTCGTGGAGATTATGAGAAGAGCGAAGCCTTCTTTTTTGGTGCTAACGCCCACTTCACGGTGGATGCTGACATCAACTCGTGGCCGTTAGACCGCGTTCGGTTCCAACAACTCATGCAAAGCAGTGACCCACTTGACGATAGTGAGCGTTGGGCTTCAGGCATTGTGGGCTGGCATGGCATTGAATATGTTATCTTTAGAGACGGAAAACCACGCCCTGTTGCAGACATAACGGCTCGTGAGCTCAAGTATGCCAAGACCTTATCTGCCAATCTTCGACTGCGTTGTTACCAGCTTTATTGCGGATGGAATGCCAGTGCTGGCACCGAGTTTACAGCCATTCTTGATGCTGCAAACCTATCCTATCATGCGCCAAAAGGAGCCGATTATCGCGACTATTTCCTTGCCGTTTACACGCCACAACGGGCAGCTCAGGTCATACTTACAGGCGATAAAGGCATGATGGGGCTATCGGATGAGATGGCAAGGACTAAGTTTGGCGACCCGTTTGAACATCAAGATGCCGACTATATTGAGTCACCTTACAGTCACACTTCATTGGAAGACCTTCGCGATAACTTGCAAAGCATCCGTAGTTTATGGTTTGGTAATGACAACAATGCCTTCGATGCATGGTTTAATGTGCGTAATCCGGCAATCTCAAAAGCCGTGAGAGAGGCGTTCGATAAAACGCTTCAAGCCATCAATGCAGTGCCCGAACCATTTGTAAAGCATTATAATGACCCGACCATTAAACAGGCTATAGCAGCTTTAGACAATCTAAGTAAACAGCTTGAACAAGCAAACGACTTTATACAACAACATAATGATTAAGAAAATAACATTCATTTTCTATGTAGTTTTGATTGTAGTGATGGCAGCGGCCACCATTATTGAGCATCTTAATTCGACGCCCTTTGTCTCGCAATATATATATGGTGCGTGGTGGTTTAGCCTGCTTTGGGCTCTTCTTGTGGCTGTAGGTGTGGTTTATATTGCCAAATCTCATCTCCGGAAATGGAATCTTTTGTTACTTCATTTGTCGATGATAGTCATCCTTGTTGGAGCCTTTTTAACGCATACAACGGGCTTTAAGGGGATGATACACCTAAGGGGTGATCAGCCAACTAATGTCTATACAGAGATGGTTTCCATGTCAGAATCGCGCACACATCGACTGCCTTTTTCGGTTCGTTTGGACCATTTCGACATACAATATCACGACGGAACACAAGCTGCTTCGGATTATATGACTCACTTTGTCATAACAGATGGCGAGACAATTACACGTGCAACCGTGTCGATGAATAAGGTATTTTACTACCATGGTACACGTTTCTACCAAGCGAGTTATGACACAGATAACCGCGGAAGTTACCTCAGTGTGAATAGTGATCCCTATGGACTTCCGGTCACATATACGGGTTATGGTCTGCTGTTCTTTTCGCTTTTGTGGCTTCTTGTCGATGCAAAAGGAACATTTAGGCAGTTGCTTCGCAGTCCGGTGCTTAAGAAATCATTAGCCACTTTGTTGCTAATCTTTGGATTTTCAACGGCCATTCATGCGGCCGATGAATCCATTTCAGCCCCTGTAGTGGCTCAACCCGTTGCCGAAAAGTTTGGAGATCTCTATATCAACTATAACGAACGAATCTGTCCTTTGCAGACTTTCGCCCTCGATTTCCTAAAGAAAATCTATGGCAAACGAAGCTATAAAGGTGCTGATGCCACTCAAATTTTGATGAGTTGGATATTCTTTGGCGATGCATGGAATCGTGAACCTATCGTGCAAATCAAGAGTAAAGAGATGCGCGAAACATTCAGATTACCCGAATATACGAATGTAAAGGCGTTCTTTCAAAATGGAGAATACGTCCTGGGGCAATATGCTTATGACTATCAACAAGGTCAACAGGACGCACTACACAAGGCTTGTTATGACATGGATAACAAGCTTCAAGTCATCATGTCGCTGCAAAAGGGAACGCCACTTGCCCTATTTCCGCACACGTTTCGACATGGAAAGACGCAATGGTTCTCGCCATTTGAGCAGTATCCTAAGCAGCTTCCGAAGAATGATATCCTGTTAATCAAGAGCTACTTTCCTGCACTCTATCAAGCCGTTGCAGCGAATGATGAGGCCAATGCCATTCAACTCATTGAGCAACTGCGAAGCTATCAGCAGCACAATGCAGGCGAATCGCTCCCTACTGACATGCAGTTTAAGGCAGAGAAATGCTACAATAACATTCCTTTTTCCACTCTACTTTTCATCTTAAACCTATGTCTTGGCTTCATCACTATGGGCTTAGTGATTCGCCGATTGACTTCCTCCAAGACGCAACTTCTTGGGCTTCGTCCGTCAATACTTCACGGATTGCTCATCCTTTTGCTTGTCATCTCATTCTCAGTGCTAACATTTGCGCTGGCCTTACGCTGGATAATAAGCGACAATATCCCTTTAAGCAATGGCTATGAGTCAATGCTTTCCGTTGCGTGGTTTAGCATGTTAATCACTATAGTGATGGCTTTTGCTATGCGTTCTCTGCGACTTCTCATCATCACTTTTGGCTTTTTACTCAGTGGTTTCTTTCTTTTGGTCAGCCATATCGGTCAAATGGACCCCGCAATCGGCCATATCATGCCCGTGTTGAATAGCCCATTACTGAGTATTCACGTGAGTATCATCATGATGAGTTACGCACTTTTGGCCCTAACCTTTATCTGCGGACTCACTGCTTTGATTCTTTCGGCGTTACAACGCATGCGTGGTTGTCCCCAAACAGGACTGGAACAGTCTACGGCTTTAATGACTTTGAGTCGCATTTTCCTTTATCCTGCCATGACAACGCTGGGACTTGGCATCTTCATTGGTGCCATTTGGGCCAACATTAGCTGGGGAAACTACTGGTCATGGGACCCAAAAGAGACGTGGGCGCTTATCACTTTTATGGTTTATGCGGTGCTTCTTCACTTGCAAAGTGTACCTGCTTTGCGCACGCCTAAATACTATCACATCTATACAACGATAGCTTTCTTGACGATAGTCATAACATATTTCGGCGTAAACTATGTGTTGGGAGGCATGCATAGCTATGCTTAAATGAGGCCTTTTCGCCTTTTTCTTACGAAGAGATGAGGCAAAATCAAGGGTGAAAGCACTTGCGTGATAATGAGAATACAAACCAAATAGAGAATAATTAATAATAGCTTATGATACAGAAAAATACTCAAGAGGAGTGTTCTAACCTCACTTCTCCACGCACTTCAAGCTTGCCGACGCTCATTTCTGAGGGCCCAAGCGAGGCCTTTCGCGCTAAAATAAATGATGAAGCCTCTTTTATCATCCATGCATCCGACCCAAATGCTTCCTTCACAGCACAGCTTCAAGAAGTCATTTCGCGTTATAATGAACTGAGAAATAAGTTGATTCCTGGCGCAGAGGCCGTCATGAAACGTTACTTTCTCAGTGATGCTGCCAATCAAGAAGACGAGGTTTATGCCACCGATGAATGCGATTGTGCGCTCTCTGTGATTCAACAGCCACCATTAGATGGTACAAAAGTGGCGCTATGGGTATATGTTTTAAAAGGGATAAAGAATCAAAACTGCTCCCAAGGGATGTTTCGTGTGTCGCACGGGGCATACGAACATCTTTGGATTGCAGGTGAAACCATATCTTCATCCAACTCAAAATATCAGACAACTCGCTTGCTTGAAGACTATGTGATGCGTCTGATAGAAAACGAATGTACGTTGAAAGACAACTGTGTTCGCACCTGGTTTTTCGTCAACGACATTGATAACAACTATGAAGGTGTCGTGAAAGCACGCAATGAAGTGTTTGTAACTCAAGACCTAACTGCCAATACACACTACATATCGAGTACTGGAATAGGAGGTAGAGTGGCTGATTCGAAGGTGTCAGTATGTATGGATGCCTACGCCATTAAAGGTCTTTTGCCCAACCAAATGACTTTTCTCTACGCACTTGATCACATGAATCGTACGAGCGAATATGGCGTAAGCTTCGAAAGAGCGACGCAAATCGACTACGGAGATCGCCGACATGTCTTCGTATCGGGCACTGCAAGTATAGACAACAAGGGGCAGGTGGTCTACCCGCATGATATTAAACGTCAGGTAAAACGCATGTGGGAGAATGTTGATGCCATACTCGACGAGGCCGAAATGCACTTTGATGATATCACCTTTGCCCTCGTTTATCTGCGTGACCCAGCTGATTATGCAGTGGTTTCAGCAATGTTTCACGAGCAATTTCCCCATACTCCTTATGTCCTTCTCCATGCTCCCGTGTGCCGACCAGGCTGGCTTGTTGAGATGGAATGTATGGCAGTGAAGGCTAACCACGATGAAAGATTTCCGAATTTCTAAGGCTTTTATCAGTTTTTTTGTATCTTTGCATCCGAAGAAAACAAACAAAATAATGAAAAAACTGATACGAACAACGATCCTTTTAGCATTCACATTGCTAACCATTACTACTGCTTGTGGCAGTAATGAAATTGCACCAGAGAAGAAACCAACACCGAAACCCAACACAACGCCTACCGAAGAAGGGGTGAAATACGTTGGGGGTGACATCTCACTGCTACCAAAATATGAACAGGCGCATGCCATTTATAAAGACAAGGGCACACCAACGAGTCCGCTTGCACTATTTAAGAAGGCTGGCTGGAACACCATGCGACTTCGTCTTTTCGTAAATCCTGCCGACTATCAAGGTGCAGATCGCGATGCAAACGCATGCCAAGATCTCGCTTATATCTTGCCTTTGGCGAAACAAATCAAGGCTGCTGGTTTCAAGATTCTACTTGATTTCCATTACTCTGACACGTGGGCTGACCCTGGAAAACAATGGACTCCAAAGGCTTGGGCAAGTCTGAATGATGCACAATTAGCTGCAAAGGTCAAGACCTATACAGCGGAGGTGTTGAAGAAAATGAATGAAAACGGCGTTTCGCCAGAGTTGATTCAGACGGGAAATGAAATCAGTTATGGAATGCTTTGGGGAGTAAACAAGGCATCAGCAAAGTTCTGTTACCCCACATCTCCACAGGAAAATTGGACTCGTTTCACACAACTCTTGCGGGCAGCAACCACTGCTTGCAGAGAGGTTTGCCCCAAAGCAAAAATCATTTTGCATACCGAGCGCGTGTCAACTTCCCAACAACACGACAACGCTAATTATCAAGCATTGATGAATTTCTATCAACAGATGCAGTTAGCCAAGATAGATTACGACGTCATTGGCTTGAGTTATTATCCTTATTTCCATGGTTCAATGAACGAACTCAACGCTGCTATATCGCGCTTAGAGCAGGCTTTTGCGAACAAAAACATTATGCTTGTTGAAACGGGTTATCCTTATAAGTGGGCTGTTGGAGGTTCAACGTTCGACTATTCTAACCAATATCCTTACTCACTTCAAGGCCAACAACGTTTCACTTCAGACCTCATCACTATGCTAAAGGGCCATAAACATGTGACAGGTTTATTCTGGTGGTGGCCTGAATTTAATGCGTTTAATACACAAATGAGCAATTGGTACAATGCACCTCTATTCGATAGTGAGAGTGGAGAGGCTACACCTGCCTTGTATGAACTAAAGAAATTCGCAGAATAACAATACATATGATTCGTTTCCTCCATACAAAACCTTGTGTGAGGAAACGAATCTTGTGCTATGTTTAACGCTCATGCAGGATGTCAATGATGCGGAATATCAGCGCAATAGCCCATACTATAGCTAATATTGCATCTTTTATTATCTTCTTTTTCCGCTTTTTTTCGTTTTTAATTTTTATGTCTTCAACGAATAGATCGTAAAGCGTTGTGCTGAGGGCCAAGGCAAAAATAATGGCTGAAATAATATAATGAGTCATTTTTTAGTTACGATTTAGATTGCACTTCTTTGTTAATTGTAGTGCAAATATAGGTAAATTTACGCATAAAACCTCATGTTTGTTGCTTTATTATGAGTTCTGTTGCACAATGACACGCGTTACTTTTATTCATCAAAAGCCTTTCTTAGAGCGTTTTAAGCCTTGAAATGTTTAGGTAAATGCGGGGCGAAAGTGAAAGGATTTTTGGCGAAGTGCAATGATAATCCACTATACCAGCAGCACAGAATCAAATCCTTTATCAGCTATTTTGTATAACCCCATGGCGTGATAGTGATTGGTTCACGCCGCGATATGCCTCATTTTATCGTGCAATCTCCGTCATTTCATCGCCTGAAATGCGTCAAATCACCCCGTCGTTTGCGTCATATTATTTTCCTGTTTTATATCAACAGGTTCGTTATTCCCAATTAGCCCTCAAACGATATACATTCCATTAGTTGTCAATGCCATTTGTGTTGTTATGGTTTGGCAATGAATGTATTTGTTATAGTGAATGTTGCGGCCATGTAATGCCGTAGGTATTATGCTGGTATTCCAATGAATATATTTGCCATTGTGAATGTCACAACCACGCAACGCCGTGGAAATTATGCCAATATTCTCATGAATGTATTTGGCATAGCGAATGTGGTAACGATGCAACGCCGTAGGTGTTATGTCGGTATTCTAATGAATGAATTTTGCAATATAAATGCGCTCATGGTGCAACGCTGTAGGTGTTATATCAATATTCCAATGAACGAATTTGCCATTGTGAATGTCACAACCACGCAACGCTGTGGAAATTATGCCAATATTCCCATGAATGTATTTGGCATAGCGAATGTGGTAACGATGCAACGCCGTAGGTGTTAT
>ERZ772909.435-NODE-435-length-26225-cov-24.582843_pt1 | contig 26225 bp, 22 predicted proteins | sample MGYA00511137_ERZ772909 | MGnify/ENA primary metagenome ERZ772909 (study PRJEB29015, sample SAMEA2738095) | human oral metagenome | biome: human oral; feature: human-associated habitat; material: saliva | place: China | collected 2270 ... | reverse complement strand
GTAGTAAATAAAAGCGTTCCGTGAGGTTTCAGCCTACCAAATGTCCATTACGCCATTATTTATAATAACAGGATACCCTGTCTATCTTTACAATGATAGCATTATTTTCAGCAAAATATCTCTACCTCTTAATTGTGTAGCTGTATATATCTGTTGAGTGTCGGTTATTTGCTGTCGGATGTATTTATTCTTGCCTAGAAGATTATTGCAGACAAGTCCTATTTCGTAACGTTTACGACGATAATATACGGATATGTCGGCAAAGTATGTGAACGAGACTGAATGGTCGTTGCTATGGTACAACTCATTGTTCCACTCTATTTGGAATTTACCAGGCATAAGAAAGCATTTCAACTGATGACTGAAAGAACGCAAGGGTTCAATATTGAATGCTGCATTACCCTTTGATAGTTGCCTTATATAACTATAAACACTCTTCTCCTCTATGGAGAACCACTCAACAGGTTGCAACGAAAAGGAAAGAGAGATATTAGCAGATTGCGTTTGGAAAGGTACAAAACTATTTCCAATAAGCATCTTATAGTTGCTCCAATTGTAGGAACAGCCAAGGATAGTTGTCAAATGTGCAATGTTCCAACTTTCACTCATTCGTCCATCTATACCATGTGTGGTACTATTTGCTGTAAAATCTGTTGCAAACGTCTGATAAGAGTTGTTTATAACACGTTGCGAATACATACGTTGGTTTCGCATATTGGTAAAGCTATAGCCTATATTGACAAAGAAGCCCTTCAACACGTCTTTATATTCTACAGAGGTTCTAAGAAAATGCGACAGCGTATAGTCTAGTTTCCCGTAACCTTGTCGCATCGTTATATAGTCTGTAAACAAAGGAATGTCTATCGTTGAGGAAAACTCATTAGGTCGCCATGCATAGTTATAGATACCCATAAGAGTTAACGATGGTGTAGGCATGGCAGATATATATAAATGTGGTTCTATGGTAAGCGTGCTTTTATGCTGATTTCCGTAATATCGCTCTGTCCAGTAAAGCGGTGTACTGGCTGTGAGATGAATATTGTTCGACTTGTAACTGAATGTAGGACGAACGAAACTCCTCCATTCACTATATCTTCGTTTCGCACTTATGCTATCATATTCGATGTTCATTCGTTGTAATTTTGCATCTGTTCCAAAATCGTAGTTCAGATGAAATTTGCCCACTTTATGTCCCCAATAAGTATTAAATCCGCCCAATATGCTATGTTTTTCCAATCGTTCGGTAGTTTCATTTGATAGCAACAGCAAATCTGGTGTATAATTTAATGAGAGATAGGCATTCGCTGAAATAGAATGTTTACCGTTAAGGTTTCGGATGAAGGAAAGTTTGTCGGTGAGATAGCGCTGACGTGGCTTTACATATTGGCGAGTATTTCTACCATTCAATAGCGATATACCATCGCTTTGGTCGAAGTCTATATATCCTCGCAAATCATTGGTAAGGTATTGCTTATCCGTATTTTGCTTGTACAGCACCTCTGCATTGAGTGCGTTGTGATGACTTTGTGCCGACACGTCTTCCATGATTGCCTTGCTACCTGCCATTGTATAGATGGTTGAAGTTGTTCGCCTTTGTATAGTCTTGTCTGCCATTGCGTCCAACTGTAGTCGCAAGTCGTTGTTGCCTTTTGTCTTGAAAAGCCAATTTGTAGCAAACAGGTGTGTTTGGTTAAATCGGCTTCTAGCAGTTTCTATATCGGGTGCTGGCAATGAAATATTGGCGAGAATTCCGCCGTCTGTGGGAGCAGAGTCGTCTAAATAGGCAGCCATTGGCGACACTTCCAGTCCAATATTCTTACCTGTGTTGTTGTTTTTATACATGCTGATACTTTGCACTTTTCGCGAGAAGAACATAGAAAAAAGCCTATTGTTATAGAGGAAGTCAGACTTCCTGTCCATTGCCATACCAACAGCAAGGTCTATGGTATGTGTCCATACGTTCTTTGCGCCATCTCCCAAAACGATATTCAGTGCAGCTTGCTCACTGAAACTGGTGTTTTTCAATGCTTTGATTGGTTGATGACGCTCGAAGACTTGTATTTTCTTTACTTTGTCCACATCAATGTTTTCTGATGCTTGTGTATATTTTCCACCAAGTAAATCCATTCCCTCAATATAGAACTTATTGATTTTCTTGCCTTGATATTCTATGGATCCATCTTCGTTAATGGCTATTCCTGGCATTTTTTTTAATACATCGGCTATGGTTCTGTCTTGCTTAGTTTTAAAAGAATTGACAAGGTAGTTAAGCGTATCGCCTTCTTGGCGTACCTTCTGCGACTTCACTACCACCTCTTTCAGTTCGTTTGTTTTCTCTTGCAATACAATATGTTGCCCATTCTTGAAATCAGATATGAACAAAGAAATTGTTTCGTAGCCCATCTTTCTTACCTCTATTATGCGAAACTCTTTTCCTTTGGCATCAATGGAAAAGCTACCATTAGGGCTTGAAAAAGTGTAAGCTATGGTTTGTTTCTCGTTTTTCAAAAACACGGCAGCACGCTCAACAGATGTGTTTTGTGTAGATACAATCTGCCCTGTAAGTATTTGACCTTTTGCCGTGATGGCAGACAAGAGAATTAACCATATGAGAAATGCTTGCTTCATTTCTTGCTCAAATCTTCTATCAACAAAGGAGTCAACTTTCTTTTCTTTATGTTACCGCTGCCACGCACACCTTTGAGTCTGATGATAGCTTCCTGTGGGTCGGTAGCAGTAAGAACTTCGAGTTTCTGTAAGTCGGCTGCATTTGTATTTATAAAGTTTTTCTTAGCAATAGCAATCTTTTCTCCATGTCCTTTTTGTATGCCTGTGCATTCAAAAGTATATTCGGCATTGTCAGAAACTGCTTTCAGTATCAGTCCTGGTAATCCACATAGCTTCCAAGGTCCTTCACTTATGGTAAGGTCGGGCGTATACCATACTGTCCATACTCTGCCACGAAAAGCCGTTCTTGCCTTGTTGCAACTATATTCGGCAATGATGCTGTCGCCATCTAAAAGTTCCCATTCTAACGTTGGCATAGCCTCCTCATACTTAAAGGCTGTATTCCCCACAAGTTCTGTGGTATAAGTAAGTTTGTTTGCTATGGGATAGTTCTTCAATACTACATAGTGTTGTCCTAATTTAGAACTTGCTCTCATCTTGGAACTTGCTGCTAGAACCTGAGAAAGATTTCCGCCCGTGGTTTGTACCACACTGTCTAATGTCTGCTGTTGTGTTATGTTAGTGGCAGAATAGAAACTGCTGCTGTGCTTTCCAACCAATAATATCATATCATCGAACAGCTGCGGACGTTCTACACAAGACTTAAATGCTGCTTTATAACTAATTTTTAGCGTAGCCGTGTCTGTTTGCCCACAAATAGAGCTTAGTTTAAACACGGCAGCTAAAAATATGAGTATTATTTTGTATCTATATTTCATAGGTGTTTTATTGTATAACGTAATTGTGTACTATATGACTGCAAAAATACATAATTTATTCCAACCCCCACAAATTTCAGATTAAAATAATATGCAATAGTGTTGTTTAAAGCACTTCGATGACTTTTTGCAAAATATAAAGCAAGTAAATACATTTGTGTATGCAGTAATGTCTAAAAACAAAGCAATACTGAAAATCCTCTTTTTTATACTCTCATGTAAGTAGTATGTAGTCATATTGTAGTAACACCCATAAACACCTGTTTGATACAATGTAATTCTTTCTCTTTCAACGATATATCTTGTATTGTAGTAATATTGTAAGATAACAGTGAAAGAAAAAGGATTGATACATTATTCAGTTATTGACACCCTTGCCATATATGATGATTGGGGCGAGTGCATTCCTTGGACGTATTAACTCACTGCACACATATCTTCTGAACAGGTGGGTTTCTACACTATCAAGTTGGAAGGATAGGGCAATGATGATTGGGAGCGGATAAAGTGGAGCATATCCTCGCAAACGTGCATTCGTCCCCCATTTCGTGGGTGTATACGTATTTGCGGGCACGATAAATCGGACCCCTACGGCTGCTAACGGATTGCCAATTACGTGGCGAACATTCCGCAAAATGCCAACGAACAATCCGTGAAATGCGCAACGAACATTCCGCCAGGCGTAGGGGCCGATTCATCGCGCCCGTATCCTAACATTATCAAATATGTATATTCACGTCATCAAATATGTGTTTCCGTTTCAACGCACACGCATATCCACATTATAAAATACGCATTTCCACATCACCACACGCACATATCCGTTTGTCATTTCGTGGGTGTATACGGATATGCGGGCACGATAAATCGGTCCCCTACGGCTGCTAACGGTCTGCGATAATGCTGCTGACGGTCTGCGATAACGTTGCGAATACACCGTGAAAAAACCACGTACGCCAACGAAATACACACAAAACGCTCCTCCAGATACCAACAAACATTCCGTGAAATACCAACGCTCACCCACGAAATGGGGTGCAAACATTCCGCCAGACGTAGGGGCTGATTCATCGTGCCCGTATCCTAACATAATCAAATACGTGTATTCACGTCATCAAATACGTGTTTTCACATTATTGAATACGTATATTCATTTCACCGAATACGTGCATTTGCATTACCGCACACGCATATCCACATTATCGCACACGCACATTTCCGCCACCCTTTTTGTGGGTGAATACGGAGATGCGGGCACGATAAATAGGACTTTTACGGCTGCCAATGGGTGGCAACACGCCACTTCTCCCCTACTCTACTACAACAAACTGTCGCCGTAGATGGCTTCTTTTATGTTCTTTTCGTGGTCGAACACGAAACGAGCTACTATGGAACTGAGCAGCGCTGTTGATGGCATTTTTATGCTGTTGGCTGACTTCAGACGGTCGAGAACACTTTTTAAATCGGAGTCTATATACACTGTTGCCAACTTAGAATCGCGCAACTTGTATTCTTTAGCCAGGTCTAAAAACATCTGCCAACTGTCTGTGGTATCGCCTTGCTGTAGTGTGTATTCGCGCGCAAGCTCTTTTCCTTCTGCTTTTGGCAACTTTTTAGCTGCCGGAGCCGACCTGTCTTTCTCGTCGGCAGGTGCCGCTGGCTTGGTGTGCAGGGTGGGTTCGTGGTGCACAGGCTCGCGAATGGGTTCGGGTTCGGGTGCTATTTCTTCTTCGGGTTCGGGCTCTGCAGGGGGTGTAACTGTGGGTTTTTCTATGCCTTGCACCTTGTTTACTAATCCAGAAATACCGCCTGGCATTATAACTCTTGTTTTTTTCTTTACCATAATAGTATGTTGCTTTATTTTTTTGCTGTATGTTTTAGTTTTTAAAAACCTACTTTTTGCGTTGCAAAAGTATGGTTTTTGGCGTGCAAAAACCCACTTTTTACATTGCAAAAAGGGGGTTTTTGTATGTCTACTTCATTCGTTTTATCATATATTCGAATGCTCCCTTCACTGCTTCTCGCTGTGTAGCAAGCAGTTCGAAGGTGTTTATGCGTTTCAGTGTAGCCCTACTGTTCACCATAGGAGTAACCTTTCCAATCTGCGAAAATATGTCGTTGGTGTCGCTCCACATACGTTGTTCGTCCGATGTTCCTATACGGGGGTCTATTCGGTTTGGCACAAAAAATATTTGAGCGTGCATTTCTGGGTTCACATCTTTTAGGGCATTAATAACCTGAACGAACACTCCAGTAGAGTCTAACGTCTTGTCTTCGTATTCGTAAGGGCACACAATGTAGTCGGCATTGGTGAAAAGGGGCACCAATCCGTCCTCGCTTACGTTACCAGGAGAGTCGAATAGCACGTAACCTTCTACCTCTGAAGCCGACTCCATTAGCTGTTGCATCAGCTCGGGAGCACTTACGTCGAAGCTTTGCACACTGTATGGCTCTTCTTCGTCGTATATTTGGACGTCTTTCTGACGCTGCATTAAAATGGTTTTCTGTAAGTCGGTGTCGATAATACACACGGGTTTGCCTTTCCAACTTAAATAATTGGCAAACAGCATACATAGTGTGCTCTTACCTACTCCACCTTTCTGATTTGCAAATACTACTTTAATATTCTTCATACCTTATTATATTTTTATATTATTATGTTTGTTCGTAAATAAATTTTCCACCTTATATATCGTATTAATGGTTGAACGATGTGTCGAAACGGTTGTTGTCGGCGTACGTTTTGTTGCCTCTGTACTTTAGCATTCGGGTTAAAAGCAAGAAACAACCGGTTTGAAACGCAATCGAAATTGTGAGCGTGATGGCTGTAAACAGACTTGGAAAGTTAAGCAAAACCAGCCATGTAGATGCAACAATAAAAATAAACGCTAACAATGCCGCAAGTAGCGCATAGCGAAGATAGGTGCACAACTTGCTGGAAGCGTGGAAATAAACCCACGCAAACACACCGAACGCAAACACAAGGTAGAACAAATGGGAAAGAAACGCCGTCCAATCGAGTAAGTCGGGAAGGTCTTCGGTGCCATAATAAAGCAGCGAAAATTTGCCCAAAATGGCATAAACAACACCTAACCCCATAACTGTAGTGAGCACGTTGGCACACCTAACAAGGGACTTTTGGTGCCCTACCCCATTTAAACCACGCTGCAAAATGGCTAAAAATGCCACTTCGCAAAACAAAATTAACCCTTCGGCGGTGATGGAAACTACATCAGAAACCGACACGCTACCCTCTGTAAGCGTCTCGCCACACTGGTTTACCATAACCAGAAAAAGAGCAACGGTGCAAAAAACATACACTATTTCTAACACCTTAAGCACTTTTAGCTCGTTAGAATGCAGACTGAAATGGTCTATTATAAGCTTTTTCATATTCGTATATTTCTATTTTCGGACTGCCATTTCGCTATAAAAGCAAGGCAAAATCCAACAGTTTATGTTTTTATATATTTACTTTCGGGCTGCCATTTCGCTATTAAAGCAAGGCAAAATCCAACGGTTTACATTTTTATATATTTACTTTCGGATCGCCATTTCGCTATAAAAGCAAGGCAAAATACAACGGTTTACATTTTTATATATTTACTTTCGGGCTGCCATTTCGCTATTAAAGCAAGGCGAATACCAACATTTTATGTTTTTATATATTTATTTTCGGATCGCCGTTATGCCACAAAAGCAAGGCAAAATCCAACATTTTATGTTTTTATATATTTATTTTCGGATCGCCATTTCGCTATAAAAGCAAGGCAAATACCAATGGTTTGCATTTTTATATATTTACTTTCGGGCTGCCAGTTCGCTATAAAAGCAAGGCAAATCCAACGGTTTACATTTTTATATATTTACTTTCGGGCTGCCATTCTGCCACAAAAGCAAGGCAAAATCCAACAGTTTACATTTTTATATATTTACTTTCAGGTCGCCGTTATGCCACAAAAGCAAGGCAAATACCAACAGTTTACATTTTTATATATTTATTTTCGGGTCGCCGTTATGCCATAAAAGCAAGGCAAAATCCAACAGTTTACATTTTTATATATTTATTTTCGGGTCGCCGTTATGCTATAAAAGCAAGGCAAAATCCAACAGTTTACATTTTTATATATTTATTTTTACATATCTGTTTGTATTTAAACAGTCCATAAAGTCGTATTGTCCAATATTTTATATATTTACATTTATACACTTATAACTATCTTTTTATTTACCTTAAAAGGTATTATTGTATATTTGTATATATACCTTCCACACTCAAAAGCATACCTTCTACTCAACAGATAGTAGTGCGCGCAGCAACAAAAGCCACACTCCCCCACTCCAACTAATCGTCGGTTGAAGTGAAAGCCCTATACATTAACACCCACAAAACCAACTGAAGCACAAACTGAACAACCAACATTGTAATGCGATAAGTATCTAACGCTTGCAACGTAAGTCCACCCACACTCGTATATAAATAGGTGTAAAACTCGCCAACCAACATAGACAGCACTGGCAAAACTGCCAAACCAATGCCGTAAAGGCGCACCCTGCCGCCAAACAACCGGGCAATGCCAACACCTAAACACAAATTAACAATGCCAATAGCCATATTATTGTAGAATGGAAACGCCAACTGAAACTTGGCAAAACCACCCAACAGCGACGTGCCATGCACCATTTGAGCCGTATCCGAAGGGATAACAGCCACCACTACCCCCAAAAAGGTAAGCACCATCACCACTATCTGCATAAGCTGCAACCAGTAATGGTTAGCTTTTAGCAAGGCATGGCGAAGCTGTTCCCACGCCAACAGCGAACAAAAAGGCACCAACAGCCCACAAAGCCATAACAATGGCGTAACCTTAGATGCCGTATCGGCAACGCTAAACCCATCTGCCGTAAGCTCATCAATATGCTGCCCATACTTTTCAGATAGTTGCAACAACATGAAAACCACACATAAGCTCACCGACCAACCCAATATTGCAACGCGACGAGACGTTACTTCAAACACATTTACCTTCATATTTTTATATATTTATAGTTTTACTTCTTTATGTTAGTACCTTTAAATATTATCAGTTCTTTATTTTTATAAGCACATAAACATTTGTTTAATTATGTTTTACGCTATATTTGTATTTACATTAGTACCTTTAAATATTATCAAATCTTTACCTTTATAAGTACATAAACATTTGTTTAATTATGTTTTACACTATATTTGTATTTACATTATGCCATATAAATATATTAAAAGGTATACCTATAATTCAATTATAAGCAACTAAATAAAGAATTAAAGGTATATTTATATATTTACAGAAGCACGCAATAATATATTAAAACAACTATTCAAAGAACGCAATTAGCACTGTACTGTCAAGCGAAGAGATAGTTATTGAAACGCATTTATATTTTTATATATTTGAATTATATAGTATATATCAACGTTTTACACAACTTTCAGCCTACCGTTATCGCTATAAACGCAGCACAAATGTATATGTTTAGAAAATCAAAGATATATTTATATAAAAACATAACCTTAAAAATCTTCACATAAATACAAATGTACTACAAAACATTTAAATAGCAAAACGTTTTTAATTTTTTATAAATTGCTCTATAAAAATAGAAATCTTATTTTATATTACAATATCTTTGTTTCTTTGTTTTTATATATTTATATTTTCAGCATAATAGATATAGCGTTGTAATATATTTTTATTCGCTTGCTTAAATCCATCTTTTTGTTTCTTTGTTTTTATATATTTATATTGGTTTAGATTTATTTTTATACAAACAAAGATATCTTATTATTCATATTTTTAGGGTTTTTATATGGTTGTTTTTAGTGGTTGCGCACAGAACGGAATGGGAAAAATAGATGCATTAGAAGGTATTTTTATGAGTGGGGTAGGGTAGTTGGTATGGTTAGAAAATGGATATTTGAACGGAAAAATATATTCAGCAGAGAAAGAAAAGCGAGAGAATGGGTAATAAAATTATATTCGGTGGCAACGCAATCGCACGAAAATAGTGGCAACAATATACAATTGAATGATACAAATTATACGAGTGCATAACATAATTTCTACGAATAGAGGGTGCAAATTCCAGGAGAATGCAATGTGATTTCTATGAGAGAGTGGTGCAAATTCTAAGAGAATGCAATGTGATTTCTATGAGAGGGTGGGGCAAATTCTAAGAGAATGCAACGTGATTTCTATGAGAGAGGGTGCAAATTCTAAGAGAATGCAACATGATTTCTATGAGAGGGTGGGCAAATTCTAAGAGAATGCAACGTGATTTCTATGAGAGGGTGGGGCAAATTCTAAGAGAATGAACGTGATTTCGATGAGAGGGTGGTGCAAACTCTAAGAGAATGCAACGTGATTTCTACAAATGGGGTGCGAATGGAGTGGGAGGCGTGAGAGCAAATTATTCTGTCCATGCATAGTTTGGTACAGTTTCGGGGGAGTGAAAATTCGGTGTGCACGTATTTTTTCCTCTCCATTCTGTGTATGAAAACGGTAAAGAGGTGAAATAAATCGGGGTTCTACGCTGGGAATAGGGAGGATAATTGGAACGCAATTTCTACCAGATGTGAGAACGAAATTAGGGTGCATACATATATATAAGGTGGAGTGTAAGGCACGATTCTGTATTTTTATGAGAAAATAGCCTAAGAAACAGTTTATGCAGTTTACGTGTATATATATGCTGTATTGGGCTGTTTTATATTCAATATTATAGATAACAAAAAACGAATATATTGGTATGGTAATACAAAGATGTGTGCGTGGTGAGATGAAAACACGTATTTGGTAATGGGAATATGCATTTTTGGCAATGTCAGGATACGGGCACGATGAATCGGCCCCTACGCCTGGCGGAGTGTTCGCACCCCATTTCGTGGGTGGACGTGGGGAATTGGCGGAGTGTTCGCAGCGTTATTGCAGACCGTTAGCAGCTGTAGGGGTCGATTTATCGCGCCCGCATATACGTAAACACACACGAAGTGGGGAGGGGAAATGCGTATTTGATAATGTGAAAACACGTATTTAATAATGTGGATATGCATATTTGATAACGAATATACACGTATTTGGTAATGGGAATATGCATTTTGGGTTATGTTAGGATACGGGCACGATGAATCGGTCCCCTACGCCTGGCGGAGTGTTTTGTGGTGTTTCGTGGGTGGGTATTACATTATTAGTAAACCGTTCGCAACGTGTTCGCAATCTGTTTGATATACATTCGTAAAATGTTTGCAACGTGTTGGTTATCTGAATGTTACATTCTCACAGAACAAAAGGGTGGTTTTTGCATTGCAAAAGTATGGTTTTTGGCGTGCAAAAAGGGGGTTTTTGATGGACAAAAATAGGGTTTTACATTTTTAAATTGGGTAGAACCGAAACACTGCAAATGGTATAGCGTTTAGAAAACCCAAAAGTTTTGGCGACAAAAACGGAAGATTTTTTGAAGCAAAAAACGCAAGTCTGTTTTGGAAAAAAATAGAAACGAACGCAAAAAACAATGGAACGAAAAGGGTGGGGGAGGCGTAGAAAAAAGCAGGAAAATGGGAATGGGGCAGCAACAGAATTGTTGTTGCAAAACAAAAGGGGTAGTTTTGGGCGACAAAAAGGGAGGAAATATGCTGTAAAAACTATGTACGACAAAATGGGAATATAGTTTTTTAAGGTGTAAAAAGGAGTATAAAGCACTGATACACATAGCAGATAAGAGATGAATTAAAGGCGAATGGCGACAAAAAAGTGAAAAGTTTGGTTAATTGTTTAAGTGTTTCTGTAGTTCTATATGTTTATTTTGCTGTACATTAGATATTTATATATAGCTTATGAGGTGTATTTTGAACAATATTTGTTCCTAATTTGTCGTTCGAAAAATGGGCTATTTTGCAGCAGTTTTGTGGTATGGGTAGCAGAATTTAGGCAATATCGAGGAGGAAAGGTATAGAAAAGTGCGACAAAATAGTAGGGTATCAAAAAACAGAGGTATAGCCATTGTGCGACAAAAAAGGAAGTATGCTTTTGCGAAAGTGGTGCGACAAATTGGGAGAGAAAACCGAACGCAAATAGAAAGTAGGTGTATGGTGTGTTAGGGGGGTAAAAAATGGGTGGCGTTGCCCGGTTAGGAAGACTTCCGAATGCACGCAAACAGAGAATGTAGCAATATATTTGCAGGGGCTACGGATAGAGTTTTGGATGGTGCGCATCAGGTTGTTTGCAGTGTAATGGTTGTTTGTTAGCATCTGAATAGCAGTCTGTTAGCAGCTGTATGGGCAGATTTGCCGTGCCTGCGTATATATATACGTCCACGAAAGCGAAATTAATGGAGGCAGAGGAGATGAATATTCAGCCACGAAACATTAACGGAGGAGAGGCGAGCACGATGAATCTACCCATACGTCTGGCGGTTTGTGCGTTGCAGAATTGTAGAATGTGTGGTGTAGAATAGTGAAGTGTGCGTTGCAGAATTGTGGAGCCTTAATGGCGATAGTGTAGATTGTTGGCAGCTGACAGACAGTTTGTTGGCAGGCGTGGGGGACGATTTGTTGTGCCTGAATATGGAGAATATTCAGCGAAGGTGGCAGCTTTGTTGTGCCTGAATATCGCAAATATTCAACAACGATGTGAGAAATGCGTGCATATAGTTTCCCAAAGTGTCGCCAAAAGGTATTTTTTAGGCATATAAATATTGCTCCCATTGTGTCGTAAGCAATATTTAAGAATATGTATTCAGCACGTTATCAAGCATTTACAAGTATGTAAATGTAAAAACAGTAATGGTATTCAGCACCATAAAAAACAAATTTTGGTGGGGTGGGGGAGTAGTATTTAGAAACAGAAAGTGGTGTTTTTGGCGCATTTGGGATATGTTTTTGGCGTCAAAAAAGTGAAAAATTCCCATTCTGTCGCCCCTATTCTCCCATTCTGTCGTGCCGAAATGGTGGCGAGTTACCTATTTGTCGTAGACAAATTACGTATTTGTCGCATTCAAATTACTAATCTGTCGCAGATAAGTTCCATATTTGTCGTATGTAGAAATCGTTATAAATTGAATGTCAGATAGTTATCCGTACCCTATATAATCTATTATAATGATTAAGAAAATGATATTCTAAGAGAGACGATAGAGTTTTGTTTTGAGTATGGGAGATATTCGTTTCAGCTACAATGATGATTTTAACAAAATGTTTTTGCGACCCTCCCAATTTGTCGCCGATAGGTTTTTGCGGTGCGAAAGTATGGTTTTTGCGGTGCGAAAGTATGGTATTTGTAGTGCAAAAGTATGGTGTTTGTGGTGCGAAAGTATGGTTTTTGCGGTGCGAAAGTATGGTTTTTGCGGTGCGAAAGTATGGTTTTTGTGGTGCAAAAGTATGGTGTTTGTGGTGCAAAAGTATGGTGTTTCGTGGGTGTACGTGTGTATATTGCAATTTGTTCGCAGCGTTGTTGCAGACCGTCAGCAGCATTATCGCAATCCGTCAGCAGCTGTAGGGGTCCGATTTATCGTGCCCGCATATAGGAAAACACACATGTAATGGAGGGGGAAATGCGTGTGCGGTGAAATGAATGCACGTGTTTGATGATGGTTAAATATGTATTCGATGAAATGAATGCAGGGATTTGGCGAATCGGATATGTATATTTGGTAATGTGGAAACACATATTCGATGATGCAAGGATACGGGCGCGATGAATCGGTCCCCTACGCATGGCGGAGTGTTCGTGAGGTGTTTCGTGGGTGGGTGTGGGTGTTTTGTGGAATGTTAGGAACGATTTTTGGGTTTTAGAAAGTGTCGGACTGCTATATGAAGTGCATTTAGAATTAGCATAAATATCCAGAAAGTTAAGAAAGAATGGTCGTATTTAAAACTTATAAATATTCCTAATGCGGATATAAATGGCATAATATACAATGTGGTGTTTAATGTTTTGATATGTTTTTGTGGGAATAATTTTCTTCTAAATCCGTTTATTATGGTTGAAGTTTGGGCGATGAACCCCACGCCAAACAGTATGTATATGGCACACCAATATAGGTTGCTCGATTGTAAAAGGGGTTTTAGCGCAAATAAGAGTAGGAAAATGGTGATGCAAATGTTTACCATTAGTGTTGTTTTTTTCATATTCTGTTGTAAATTTTATACGTTTTTTTATGTTTGTATGTTGGGGCATTGTTGTGCGGAGTGCCGAATGATGCAGCGTGTTTTGCAGCGTTTTGGCAGACCGTCAGCAATGTTTGGCAATTCGTTCGCAGCGCATCCGCAATTGGTTCGCAGCCAATTTCGTGGGTGTACGTGGGTATATTGCGGAGTGTTTTGCAATCCATTTCGGGGTGTTCGCCACGCATTTGTGGAATGTTCGCAACGTGTTCGTTTTCTGTATGTTACATATTCGCATTACAAAAGTATGGTTTTTGACGTGCAAAAGTATGGTTTTTGACGTGCAAAAAGGGGGTTTTTGAGTTACAAAAGTATGGTTTTTGTTTTTTGAATGTTGCATTGTTGCAATTCGTTCGCCACGCATTCGCAATCTGTAAGCAGCGCATTCGCATCCGTCCGCCACGTTGTTGCAATCCGTTCGCCACGCATTTGCCGAATGTTCGCCACATTGTTGCAAATTGTTCGCCACGTATTCGCCGAATGTCGCCACATTGTTGCAATTTGTTTGCCACGTTTTCGCACCTCATAAGCAGCGTTGTTGCAATTTGTTCGCAATTAAAAAGCCTAAACTTTCTATGTGTATAGAAGAGTTTAGGCCACCCAAAATATTATGAAATGAATTAGTTTTGTATCTTATTTTGCTGCAATACACTCCACTTCAACCAGTGCGTTCTTTGGCAAAGTCTTTACTGCTATTGCCGAGCGAGCGGGGAATGGTTCGCTAAAGAACTCTGCATACACTTCGTTCATAGCAGCAAAGTTGTTCATATCCGATAGGAATACGGTGGTTTTCATAACGTTTGCCATACTAATTCCTGCTTCTTCCAGAATAGCTTTTGCGTTTGTTAGCGATTGTCTGGTTTGTTCTTTGATGCCACCGGGTACAAATTCGCCTGTTGCAGGGTCTATTGGTAGTTGTCCAGAAGTAATAACCAGTCCGTTAGCTTCTATAGCTTGGCTGTATGGTCCAATGGCTTTTGGTGCTTTGTTTGTGTTTATAACTTTCATAATAATGGTTTTTATAAATTGTTATTATAACCTAATTAGGTGTGTGTGGGGTGCGTTTTTTCTGTCCGCTTCCCTTATTTTACACAAAGGTACTATTTTTTTTGTAATCTGCAAATTTGTTTCTTACTTTTTTATATCGTATTTTTGGAAATATAGAAGAGTTTATTTCGCGAACCGAAATGGTTATGAAAGTTTAACAAAAAATATTTTTTATGTTGAACATATACTGCACAATGGTGGTTGTATATTTGCACCGAAAACGGGTCGAAATATGGCTAACGATCTGTAGAAGCGTGATTATTAATTAGTTGTGTCTGCCCTTTGGCTACTCCATAGTGGTTTGTGCACGACGGGTTTATTAACCTTAATTTTATTATTTGGCAATTTTAGGTTTTGTGTTTATTAACATTTCCTATGCCGTTAAACTTTTTTTTAATTATTATGAAAGTAGTTTCTAAGACCCATTTGGGCAACAATCGCTGGTCTGGCGATGATGAATTGAAGATGAAAGCAATGGTAGCTGCCGATTTTTCGGAGTTATTGAACCACGATTATGTGGAGGGTTTACGGTGGACGAGTACTAAAACCGATTTAGTGGAGCTGTCTCATCTTGTGTGGGAGACGGGTTTGCTGCTCGATTCGCATGGCATTCCAATGAGTTTTTGTAGTATTGTGCGTCGCATTTGTGCTGTGTTGAATGTTGTTCCGCCCGATAATCCTTCGAGTGTTTTAGACAAGTTGCGTCGTAGAAAGAACATTCGTGTGCGTCCTATAGTGGAGCGTTATATGTTGTTGTATAGCGAGCAGGGCATATTGCACCCTATGCGTTTAGACATTAAGCGTAGGCGTGTGCGCTATGTGTAGTGTTGTTGTGGGGTGGGGTGTGCATGTTTGGCATAGTTGCTACGGGTAGTGGCTTTTCTGGTTGCTCATTTTTGTTGTGCGCCCCGCCTTTTTTAGAGAGTAAAAACCCCCTTTTTGGCGTGCAAAAAGGGGGTTTTTGGTGTACAAAAGTATGGTTTTTGAAGTGCAAAAAGGGGGTTTTTGTTTTCAGAATGCGTAACCATCACGAAATAAATGAGTTGCGAGCGAGTTACGATGATGTTGCGAGCGAGTTACGATGATGTGTTACATATATTATAGTAATGTGTCGAACGAATTGGAATACCGCAACGAACATTCGGCGAATTGGTGGCATTCACCCACGAAATTGGTTGCGAATATTCCACGAAACACTCACGCTCACCCACGAAATTGGTTGCGAACATTCCGCCAGGCGTAGGGGACCGATTCATCGTGCCCGTATTTTTGCATAACCAAAAATGTGTATTTCCATAACCCAAAACGCATTTCCACATTATTAAATACGTGTATTCGTTTCATCGTGCCCGTATCCTTGCATTATCAAATATGTATATTCACGTCATCAAATACGTGTATTCGTTTCATCGTGCCCACATTTTTTCGTTGTCAAATTTGTGTATATTCGTTCTCGAATTTGTGTTTTTCTGTTACCAAATCTGTGCATTTATTTCACCACACGCACATATCCGTTTGTCATTTTGTGGGTGTTTTCGTATATGCGGGCACGATAAATCGGACCCCTACGGCTGCAAACGGATAACCATAATGCTGCAAACGGATTGTCAAACTATTCGTGGTGATACGGTTCGCCCCGTATAATGCTGCATGCGCGGTAGAGTTGTTCAACAAAAATAAGGCGTACCATCTGGTGCGAGAATGTCATTTTAGAAAGCGAAATCTTTTCGTTTGCTCTGCTATACACAGCTTCCGAAAAGCCGTATGCGCCACCAATAACAAACACAAGATGCTTTGCTGTGTTCTGTTTCTTTTGTAACCATGCGGCATAGTCTATCGACCGAAACTCTTTTCCGTGCTCATCTAGCAGCACAACCGTGTCGGCAGTTTGTATTTCGCGTAAAATTGTTTCGCCCTCGCGTATTTTTTGTTGTGCTTCAGACAGTTTTTTAGTGTTTTTTAGTTCGGGAATGGTAACTATTTTAAATGGAATGTAGTGTCCAATGCGTCCCACATAGTCGGCTATTGCGTGTGCAAACAGTTCGTTGTTAGTACGTCCCACCAATATTAAAGTGGCTTTCATTTGCTATTTTTTGTAGGCGTTTTTGCGTTTAGGGTTCATTGGGAACCACCCTTTTTCTACCCTTTTCACTTGTTCAAACAGTTCTCCTATGCCCCAAAGAAGCGATGCTCCCGTTACGCCAAGTAGTGCCGACCAGAATATATCTGCCACAAACAGAGCCGAAACGCAGCAAACTATGCCTCCCACAAGCCATAGCCACCAGCCTTTTGTGCCAAAATAAAATTCCCATTTCACTACTACGGGGTGTAGCAATCCTATTATAAAAAAGGTGCAAACCGCCAAAATTACACCTTGAAAATATATTTCCATTCTGTTGTATGTTAGTTTTAATTTTGAAAATCGGACACAAAAATACAAAAATAATCCTATATTTAAGGTATATATTCTATTTATTTCTGTATATTTGCACTGTTTAATGCCCTTCAGCACACCCCTCTGTGCAAATGTAAAATGGGGTGGGGGCAACCAAACTATATAGTAATAACGTCCGAGGGACGTAAAAATACCCCTCAATAAAACTATCAGGTAACTATGCAGAACAAAGAACTTATTGCCCAATGCGAGCAAAAGGCACAACAATGGCTTGCTCCTGTTTTCGACGAAGATACACGAAAGGCAGTTGAAAACATGCTAAACAGCGACAACAAAGATGCTCTTATAGAGTCGTTTTATAAAGATCTTGAGTTTGGAACAGGCGGTTTGCGTGGCATTATGGGCGCAGGCACAAACCGAATGAACATCTACACCGTTGGAATGGCTACACAAGGCTTTGCCAACTACCTAAAAATGTGCTTCAAAAACATGCAACAAATATCGGTAGTAGTGTGCCACGACTGTCGCAACAACTCTCGTTTGTTTGCCGAAACAGTAGCCAACATCTTCTCTGCAAACGGCATAAAGGTTTATCTTTTCGACGATTTGCGACCCACACCAGAGTGTTCTTTCGCCATAAGACACTTTAAAGCGCAGGGCGGAGTGAACATTACGGCAAGCCACAACCCACGCGAATACAACGGATACAAAGCATATTGGGACGATGGCGCACAGGTTTTGGCTCCTCACGATAAGGGCATTATCAACCAGGTGAACCAAGTTAAGATAGAAGATGTGCAGTTTAAGGGCAACAAAAACCTTATTGAAATAATTGGAGAAGACGTAGATAAGGCATACCTAAGCATGGTAAAAACTGTTTGTATAGACCCCGATGTAATTAAACGGCAGCACAATCTCTGCATAGTTTACACACCTTTGCACGGAGCCGGACGAGTTATTATACCACGTTCGCTACAAGAATGGGGATTCACAAACGTGCATTGCGTGAAGGAACAAATGGTAAAAGATGGAAACTTCCCCACAGTAGACCGTCCAAACCCCGAAATTGCCGAAGCATTAACATTGGGCTTGAGAGACGCAAAGGCATTAGATGCCGATATTTTGATGGCTTCCGACCCCGACGCCGACCGTGTTGGTATGGCTTGTAAAGATAGTAACGGCGAATGGATTCTAATAAATGGAAACCAAACCTGCCTTATTTTCCTATGGTATATCATAACAAACAGACAGGCTTTAGGCAAAATGACACCTAAAGACTATATTGTTAAAACCATTGTAACCACCGAAGTAATTGCACAAATTGCCAAAAAACAACACATAGAAATGCGCGATTGCTACACCGGATTTAAGTGGATTGCACACGAAATAGCACTTACCGAAGGACAAAAAAACTATATTGGTGGCGGAGAAGAGAGCTATGGATTCCTTGCAGAAGACTTTGTGCGCGACAAAGATGCCGTTAGTGCATGTTCGTTGTTGGCAGAAATATGCGCGTATGCTAAGGATAAAGGCAAAACTCTCTACGATTTGCTAATGGATATATACCTTGAATATGGCTTCAGCGAGGAACATACGGTGAACGTAGAACGCCCGGGCAAGAGCGGAGCAGACGAAATTCAGCAGATGATGCGTAACTTCCGCACCACACCACCTACCAATTTGGGAGGCAGCACCGTGTGTTTGTGGAAAGACTACGAGGCTCTTGAAGCAACCGATGCCACAGGAACGAAAACAAAAATAACAATGCCCGAAAGCAGCAACGTGCTACAATGGTTCTGCACAGACGGCACAAAGGTGAGCGTTCGCCCATCGGGAACAGAACCTAAAATTAAGTTCTACATAGAAGTAAAGGACAAGATGCAAACCGCAGCCGACTTTAAAGCTTGTCGGGCACGTGCCTACGAAAAGATAGAAGCTATAAAAAAGAGCCTTAATCTGTAGGCTGTTTTAGTCTTAAAATATCTCCTAAAACCTTTTTTACCCAAAGGTTTTAGGAGTTTTTTTTGTGTATACGTGGTCAAAATAAGGCGTTTCGCAGTGTGTTCGTTGCATTATTGCAATTCGTGCGACACATTATTATAATATGTGTAATGCGAAATTAAAAACCATTCGCAACGTCATCGCCACCTGTTCGCCACCCATTTTGTGAATATGCAATGCATCGTGCTAAACTGGGTGTAACTTGTTTGTTCTGTGGCAGTTACGTATTCAGAAAACAAAAAGGGGGTTTTTGCAACATAAAAACCCCCTTTTTGCACGCTAAAAACCCCCTTTTTGCACGCTAAAAACCCCCTTTTTGCACTACAAAAACCATACTTTTAAAACGCAACAATATTCTTATGGTGGCACACCTACCATACTTGCCAAATGCAATGCACACATTTTGGCACAACAAACACGCTATTTCTGCTTTGCTAAAACTATTTTGTGTGCCTGCAATGCCCTGTTTATGGGCTATCTGGAAACTGCCTAAATACTACCCACAATACTACCCATAAGAAACTTGATATGCCTTTCGCTATGTTGTACCTTTGCAAATGTAAAACAACAAACGGTTTTCTAACAACCAAATGCTACAAAAACGCTACAACATATTTATATATATAGTTAGCCAAAAACGTAAAAGCATAAAAACAAAACTATAAAAACATATAACGAGACAAAAATATGAAATTAACATTAGACGACTATTTATCGCCCCACTTCACAGTTGGCGAGTTCTTTAGATCGGGAACTGCCATTAGGTTGGGCATAAACAACACGCCCGATGCCTATCCCGACGAAGGTATTAGCACCGAAGAGGTGGTTGAAAACCTAAGAGCACTGTGCACAGAAGTGCTCGAACCACTACGGCAAAGGGTGGGGCGGGTGATTATAACAAGTGGATACAGGTGCAAAAAACTAAACAAAGCAGTGGGCGGAGTGTGGAACTCGCAACACCTAAAGGGCGAAGCTGCCGACATTTTTGTGCCTAACACAGAAACAGCAATGCGCTATGGCAACATTCTGGAACAGCATTCGGCGGTGCAACAACTATTGTTAGAACCGCTCGGAGCTAAGCAAAAACGATGGATTCACGTGGGATATAAACGACAAAAATAGGACTTTCGGCGACAAATTAGGAACAAATTTGCTTGCTAAATATGTTATGCCGATACACCTTATTATATATAACGCAAAACGTAGGTGGGTAGTCTGCCTATGAATATCAGTTTTATTTTTAAATTTTTATTAACCTTTTAATTCTTAAAAAATTATGGCATTAAAGTACAAAATGTACCAATTACACACTGCAAAGCACCAGTACAACAATTATTGGTATGCACGTGTAGCCTATATGGGCACCTTAGACACTCGCCAATTGGCAGCTCGCATTAGCGAACGATGCACAGTTACAGAGTCGGACATACTTGCTGTGCTCAGCGCTTTGGTAGTAGAGATGACGCATAACCTGCAAAACGGAATGCGAATAAAGCTCGACAACTTCGGAACTTTTAAGCTTTCCATCAGTTCAAAGGGCGAAAAGGAACGCAAAGACTTTATTCCTGCAAAGAATATAAGGAAAACTCGCGTGCTGTTTCAACCGTATACACGCGTGGGAGTGGACAATTCGCGCTTTAAAAGCTTCGTTACTGGTGTGCAAGTAGAGGAACTTACCGCCTACAAAGGTAGCCGAACGAAAAAGAAAGAGGGCGAAACCACCGGAGGAGGAACTAATCCCAGTGGCGGACAATCGCACCCATAAGTAGCCAATGTTGCCAAACTTTGCTAACCGTAAGGGGCTTAGGGTCTGCCAATAATGGCACTAAAAACCAGAGAAACCAATGTGCACTGCTTGCTAAAAACAGTTGCAAACAATGCAAAAACAGTGCTGCGTGGTTTCTTTGGTAGTTCCAAAAACATACAAAAATCTTTTTATTAACCGTTTAAAACCGTAAAATTATGAACAAAGACAAATGGAAATTCATTGTACAGTTAGTTCTTTCAGTGCTCACAGCCATAGCAACCACGCTGGGAATGGGGTCGTGCAGATAAGCAAAAAATACGCATAGAGCGGACGAATGCTATCTGTGTTGCGCAAAAATCAATAGAAAACACATTGCAAAAACACTCATCAAACAACTTAGAATATCGTTTTCTAATCAGTTATAATGATTATATAGCAATGTGTAAACAACTGAAATACAAGGTCTTTTGGCACATAATAACCGACAAAATAGTAGGTTAGAGCCGACAAGAAAGGAAGAACGCTTCGACAAGTTTGTAGGTTTTGTGCGACAGAAAGGGAATGTACACACGAAAAAAACGACACATTGGGAGGCAGGCAACAACCAAAACGGAAGTTGCTTGCCTCTCTTTTGTGTTTTGGGCGTATATTTATGGCATTTGCATAGTGTAGAAACGGTTTTCGTGTAGTATGTGTTCTGTTTGTTGGTTGCTATATTTTGGTAAAACCAAACTGTGGGCATCGCATTGCACTTTTAGCCTTTTTGCATAACCATTTTACTACCAATGTGTTGCAAAGTAGTGGCAACAAATAGGGAATATGCACAGAAACGCATTGCAACGGTGTGGCAACAAATAGGGAATATGTATAGAAACGCATTGCAACGGTGTGGCAACAAATAGGGAATATGTACAGAAACGCATTGCAACGGTGTGGCAACAAATGGGGAATATGTACAGAAACGCATTGCAACGGTGTGGCAATAAGCCGAATAAAAGTATGGAAAGGCATAACAAGCAAACTGCGACAAGAAAGTAAAAAACTCTATGTTGTGAGCAGAAACACTTAGTTTCGACGCTCGTTTAACATAACTTTTCACTTTTTTGTCGCAGTTTATATATTTATATAAAGGCAAGCAATGGGGCGAAATGTTTGTAGAAGTTAGTCGTTTGAAGGTTGGTTTAATAATAGAAGCGTCTTTTTGAGATCTCCAATGCCTGCCTTTTATTATTGTGTTCTCTCGCTTTAATGTTATGGAACACGTTTCGTCCCATTCTCATTTAGGCACTCCTATCCTTCATCTTTGTTATTCTCATTTTCATCTAACTGGCGTATGCACCTCTCGCAAGGTATTTTAGCCATTTGCTAAACCAATGAAACCTTACGCTTAAGGTAGTATAAATCTAAAACGTCAAGGCGTTTTTATTCTTTCGCAAGCTATTTTCGCCTTTTTCACTAAACCATTATACCTTTCTATCAAGGTATCCCAAATTTTCTTTTTGTGGCAGCTTTACCATCTCACGAGGGCTTAGTTGCCTTACTATTTAAACATTACTATTCTTTAATTTAAACATCATTATTTCTTATTTTAGGCACTTCCGCCTTGTTTTACGACATTTTTTTCGCCTTTTTTCGTAGGCAGTCGGCACATATTCCCTTATAGTACAGCTGGGCATCGTCTATTGTAAAGCCTTCAATTGCACTACTTTGGGGCATTGGCGGTTGTGTATCGGGCATATCAAACACACGTCCGCACTCTTTACAAGAGAAGTGAGCGTGCGGCGTTGTGGTACCATCGTAGCACACATGGTGTTCGTCTATGGTTATCATAAGTGCTCCGCCCTTCTCCGAAAACATTCTTAATGTATTGTAGATGGTGGTGCGACTCACTGTTGGGATGCGTTTTTTGAGTTCTACAAATATCTCATCGATTGTTGGGTGGGTATGATGTTCCATCAAATAACGCATAATCTCTATGCGCTGAAGCGATGGGCGTATACCACAATCGAGCAGCTTTTTATAGGCTGGATCTATGTACATAATTTACTATTGCATTTAAATTCTCATTGCAAAGGTATATAATTGTTGTGGAAATACCAAACAAAAAACAGTTAAAATTTTCTGTTTTACTTACTAATAAGGATATAAAAGCGAACAAATTACTACTTTTTTGGAAAAATTGTGTAGTTTTTCCATATTCAATACTATATATTTTGTATTTTATAAACGTTTGTTTTGTGTTTTTGGGGGTATATTGTTCTGTTTTCTCCACAGTGTTTTGCACTTGCGGTGTTGCTATTTTTGTGTTAGGAAGGCGGCAAGATTGGGTGGTGCAGGAAACGTTTTGCAGTTTATGTGTTCCATTTGTTGTAGTCCGCTTTCGGTAATTCGGCATCGTTGGCACCGGCTATCGTGTTTGCAAGTGTGGCGTTCCAGGTATCCTTTTCGTTCGAGAGCGGCTATCACTTTCGATGCGTTGGAACGTGTAAGACCCATCTCACTGGCTATTTCGCCAGCGAGAAGGGTCTCTTTATTAGCGAGCATGCACAGCAACATAAGTTCGTTTATGTTTATGTTGAATGTGTTTTCTAATGCTCGTTCAAATTCTATTACTGCCCGAAAGATGCTGTGCACCTTGTGAATGCAGTTGTTATCCATACGCTTTTGCTATGTTTGGCTTATTTTAAAAGCGTTTCTTTAATCATCTGTTCCAGTTCGTTTTTGGGGTGAGCACCTACCGACATGGTTGGTTTTCCGGTTTTTGGAATAAACAAAAGCGATGGTATTGAGCGTATGTTGAATAGTGCTGAGAGTTCTTCGTTCTTGTCTACGTCTATCTTATATACGTCTATTTTGCCGTCATACTCCTGTGCTATCTCTTCAAGAATGGGTGCTGTGGCTTTGCACGGACCGCACCAAGTGGCATAAAAGTCTACTATTGCAGGTTTGTCGCCTTTAAATTTCCATGTGTCGCCTGCGTTTTTGTAGTCCATTATCTTTTCTCTGAACATTGCTTCGTTCATTTCTGTTACCTTCATATTTGTTCCTTTCTTTGTTTTAACCGTGTTTGTTTGTTTGTTGTCTACTTTGTTTTTTGCTGTTGTATTGCAGCTTCCAAGCGTGAAGACTGCGGCTACTGCGAGCACGAAAATATTTTTTCTCATTGTTTTTTACTGATTTCGTTCCACATTTGTCGTTTTGCTCTGTTTTATTATCCTTTCACTATACACTAATGTCTGCTATTTTGTTGTGGCTTTTTGCGCCGTTTCTGTTGTAGCGGACGCTGTTTTATTATACATTCTATATGTTTCCATTGGAAACTAATGCAAAGGTAGGTATTTTATTTGTACCTTACAAATTTCCAATGGAAATTATTCCGCTTTATAATTTTATTTAACTTATATTGCCATCTATTGGCTGTTGCACCATAAAAGTATGTTTTTTAGCGTGCAAAAAGGGGGTTTTTGCGTTGCAAGAAGTGGGTTTTTACATTGCAAAAAGGGGGTTTTTACACGCCAAAAACCCCCTTTTTGTTTTTCGTTAGTATAACAAACACGTTGTTAATGTGTTACGAATATTCCGTGAAATGGTTGCGAACGGTTTGCGATAACGTTGCGAACACCCACGAAATTGGTTGCAAACATTCCGCTAGGCGTAGGGGACCGATTCATCGTGCCCGTATCCTAACATTATCAAATATGTATATTCACGTCATCAAATACGTGTTTCCGTTTCACCGCACACGCATATCCACATTATCAAACACGTGCATTCACATTATTAAATACACATTTCCACATCACCACACGCACATATCCCTTTGTCATTTCGTGGGTGTTTTCATATATGCGGGCACGATAAATCGGTCCCCTACGGCTGCTGACGGTTTGCCAAAATGTGCTAACGGACTGCCAATTATACAATATATGTGCGTTATAATGTGGTGTTTGTGGGACATAAAAATAGGAGAAGCGCAGAACACTTTCGTATTTCTACACTTCTCCACAACGCATTTTATAAGAAGATACTTGGGAAACTGTGCCACAATTTGGCGTGTGGCGTGTCCCAAGAAAGTTAGGTGCTTATGTTAAATTCCACCAAACTGCAAACTAATTGCCACGTAAACAGGACGAATGCTGTACATAGTACGTTTTGCATTTATGGCGCTCTTGGTGTAACCGGGCATTACTTCGTTGATGGTAGTTACCTGGAATGTAAACGCTGCAGCCTGATTTTGATTACTTGTACTGGCATCTGATAGCCAATATGCACCCCAACTGCCTGGTTTATCTAAGTGCATAGCATTCTGACACGTACCTGCCATAGGGAAGAAAATGCCCTTTTCGAAATCGGCTTTCGTTAGTTTTCGCAACAAACCGTTCAATTCATAGGTGCAGCAGACTGGTTTATTTTTACAATTCCATTATTTCCGCATCTTTAAAGTCGCGTGGTGCAAACTCTTTTGCCGGGCTACCGAATGTTTGATGCGGTTTTTTTTCGAAATTTTGGTTACTTATTGTTACACCAGAACCTGCTAACAATTGGCACTCTGTGCTAACTGTTGTAACCTCGATACGTGGTTTTAAATACTTCTTCATCGCTGTTTTAATTTACAATCTTTTTGGTTTCACATCTTTTTTTTGTCCTATTCGTTAAATAGGGGGTGCTAAATAGTCCTACTATCTATAGCTGAATTGAGTTGTAGAAGAAAGTTTTTGTTGTGGCAAAACACACTTTCTGTTGGGCTATTTCTCTCCAATTGCTTGGACAGAATTTGTTAAAAGCGCATTAGGCGCTAATTCGCTGTAAAGTTATTATATTTATTTTAGATATGCAAATATATGTAGATAAATTATGTAAATTATATAAATATGGTTTTGTAATAGGCGTGCACGAGCGTTATGTTTAGGTTGTTTTTTGTGTTTTTTGTGTTTTTTGCAAGTTGTTGGTTGTGTGTTTGCAATTTGTTTAGAATGTTGTGGCAATCCGTTTGCAATGTTGTTGCAATTTGTTCGCCACGCATTCGCAATCCGTTTGCAGCGAAATGGCAGGTTGTTAGCAGCCGTAGGGGCCGATTTATCGTGCCCGCGTATACGAAAACACCCACAAAATGGGGAAGAAAATGCGTGTGTGGTGAAATGAATGTGTGTATTTAATAATGTGGATATGTGTATTTAATGAAACGGATACACGTTTTTGGTTACGTCAGGATACGGGCGCGATGAATCGGCCCCTACGCCTAACGGAGTGTTCGCACCCCATTTCGTGGGTGTATGTTGAGTGTTTTGCAGAATATTCGCCACGCATTCACAATCCGTTCAGAATGTATTCACGTAATGTTCGCAACGTGTTCGTTATCTGTGTGTTACATATTCGCCGTGTAAAAGT
>ERZ772909.430-NODE-430-length-26567-cov-4.447194_pt1 | contig 26567 bp, 23 predicted proteins | sample MGYA00511137_ERZ772909 | MGnify/ENA primary metagenome ERZ772909 (study PRJEB29015, sample SAMEA2738095) | human oral metagenome | biome: human oral; feature: human-associated habitat; material: saliva | place: China | collected 2270 ... | reverse complement strand
ACAGAAATCGGTAATTCGTTAAAATTCGATTTCGTCGTCCCACCTCCGCACAGTTGAGGAGGGCTGTAAAAGCTGATGAAATCAGCCTAGTAGAGACCACTCAACCACTGCGTCTGGCTCGACAATCCAAAGACAATTGAGAGGCTAGGACTTCTGTCCCAGCCTCTTTTCATCTATTCAAATCAAAGTCGATTTCTTACTTCGCTAGTTTCTTTTCCAAATACGCGACAATATCTGCGACATTTTCAAAGCGATCAACATCCTCATCTGAAATTTCAATCGCAAACTCATCCTCCAAAGTCAGGATAAATTCCATTAAGTCAACAGAATCAGCGCCTAAATCATCTTTTAAGCCCAAAGTTGGCTGGACAACAAAGTCCTTTCCTTGACGTTCTTGGATAATTTCTGTTACTTTTTGAAAAATTTGTTCTTGATTCATTCTCTTTCCACCTCTTTTGAAAATTCTACCACAGATTTTCCGACAACATCTGTCTCCAACATAGTCCGAATCTGACGAATAGTACTATATACGGCCTTGGCATCGCTTGAACCGTGTGTCTTGACTACTGGCGCCTTGAGACCAAAGAGAACGGCCCCACCAGCACTGGAGTAATCCAGACTCTTACGCATCTCTTGTAGGCTATCTTTGAGCAACAAAGCCCCTAGTTTAGCCTTAAGGCCACCACCTAGCACAGCCTTTTTAAGCTGACCTAGGATGCTAATGGCCGTTCCTTCGATAGACTTGAGCACGGCATTGCCCGTAAAGCCATCTGCTACGACAACATCTGCTACTCCATCCATAAGGTCACGAGCCTCTATATTGCCGATGAAGTTCAACTTGTCATCCGCCGCCAGCAGTGCATAGGTTTCCTTACGCAGAGGATCTCCCTTGCTGGCTTCAGTACCATTATTGAGCAAACCGACCCGTGGCTGCTTAATGCCACGAACATTTTCCGCATAAAAAGAACCTAGTATAGCATATTGGTGCAGATGGTGAGGGGTATTTTCAGCATTTGCCCCCAGATCCAGCATATCAAAGCCTCGGCCATCTCCAGTCGGTAAAGTGGACAAAAGTCCTGGTCGGTCAATATTTTTGATCCGTCCCACAATAAAGAAACCCGCTGCTAAAAGCGCCCCTGTGTTACCAGCAGACAGGACCGCATCTACTTCTCCATCCTTGACTGCCTTAGCTGCCAGAACCATGCTGGCCTGCTTCTTCCTACGAATAGCCTTGGTCGGCTCATCATCCGAATCAATCTTTTCATCCGTGTGGACAATGCTGACGCGCTCTGTCGCTGTCAACAGAGGTTTTATCTTGGCCTCATCCCCATAGAGAACAATCTCAATATCCGAGAAGTCTCTCAAAGCCTGATTGGCACCTTCGACTAAAGCCTGAGGGGCATTGTCTCCGCCCATGGCATCAATAGCTATTTTTTTCATGCTTTTCTTCCTCATGTTTGTCTTGTAAAATACTGCCCCAGTCGCCCAGAGAGTCGATAAATTTCTTTGACTTGAGATGAATGCCTACGTATTCATCATAGAGTTGATCTATAAAATCCCTGATCTGTCGCTTGATTTCCGGCTTGAGCGAAATCGTCTCCAGCTCACTAAACTGAACCGCCTGAAACTGATTGAGCAAAAAAGGAATATTAGGGTTGAGATGACTGCGATGAGCATCCTTGTGATAATGCTCTGGGCAGAGCACCCCGCCATATTGAAAGGAAAAATCAAAAGGCAGACCTGTCCTGTGGCAAAAAACACAGTCATGGAAATTCAGAGAGACCCCGAAGCGAGATAAAATCTGAATTTCAAAGATATTTGTCAAAACCTCATAATCCAGCCCTTGATTCATCAAATCTAGTGTCTTCTGCAGGAAGGCAAAGAGGGCTGGATCTGGCTGATTGTCCTGAATACTAGCATCTGCTAGAGCTGCCCCATAGCTGGCATAAGCCATGACAAAGAGATCACCCTTGATTTGCCCGTAACTTTCCACAGCTTGGTAATCTTCGATATAGCTGAGCCCATCATCATTGATTTTCATCAAGAGTTCTGCCGCAGTTAGAGGCTGGATGACTGGTGCCAGCTTGGACTTTCCCGCATGTTTCACGAAAAACATTCGCTTGCCAGCCTGTTCCGTAAAAATCTTGACCAGCTTATCATCTTCTCGAAAATTCCGATTATAGAGAATCAAACTCTTACTCGTTAACGGTCTAAGCATGGTCTTCCATGTATTCCTTGAGCCGTTTCAGAGCTTCTTTGATGGTTTCCATGCTAGCTGCATAAGACAGGCGGACATAACCTTCTCCGTACTGGCCAAAGGCCGCTCCTGGGATAAAGGCCACAGCCTTCTTCTCAGCAAAATCCTGCAAAAAAGCAAAAGAATCTTGATTGTAGCCCTCTGGAATTTTGGCAAAAATATAGAAAGCTCCATCTGGCTTGATAATCTGATAGCCCAGCTCCGTCATCTGTTCGATAATGTAATCCCGCCGCTGGATGTATTCCGCCTTCATTGGTTGGGCATCATCCTTACCAGCCGTCAAGGCTTCAATAGCTGCATATTGAGCCATAGTGTTGGCTGCCGTCACTAGATACTGATGACTCTTGATTAATTGAGCTGTAAAAGCAGCCGGTGCAAAGATAAAGCCCAATCGCCAGCCCGTCATAGCATGAGACTTGGACAAACCATTGATGACGATGGTCTGCTCAGGCAAATATTCCGCCAGAGAAACGTGTCCCTGCTCCGTATAAGTCAACTCAGAATAAACCTCATCACAAACGACAAATACTTCATACTTGCTCAATACTGCTGCCAAAGCCTCAGTCTGCGCCCGTGAATAGGTCACGCCAGTCGGATTGGCCGGATAGTTGAGAATAACCGCCTTGAGCGCATCACCCTGCTCCAAGATAGCCTGCTCTAGCATTTCAGGAGTCAAGACAAAGTTGTTTTCTGTCGTATCAATCTCGACAATCTCTGCCCCGACCAAATTGACAATCGGCTCATAGCCTGGATAAGCTGGCGCTGGTAGCAAGACCTTGTCGCCCTCCTCCAGAATAGCCGTCAGAGTCGCAGACAGAGCCTCGGTTGCTCCAATAGTAACTAAGACTTCATCTTCTGGGCGATAGTTCAGATGGTACTTCTCCTTGACAAAATCAGCCGCAGCCTGTCGCAGCTCCAAAAGCCCGCTCATTCCTGTATAGTGGCCCTGATTGGCATCAATAGCTGCCTTGGCCGCCTCCTTGATATGATCCGGTGTCGGAAAGTCCGGCTCGCCCAAGGTCAGCCGCAGAACGCCTGGAATCGTAGAAATAGACTGGTCAAACTGACGAATCAGAGACACTTCAATTTTATCTAAATTTTTATTAAACTTCTTAGTCAAATCCATAGCCGCCTCCGATAATCTAATAGAACTATTATACTATAAATGCAGCACCTGCGCAAAAATCCATCTGATTTATAGATAGAAAAACAAAAAAATCAGGAAAAATCCTGATTTTTCTGGCTCTATAATTTCTGTAGTGGGTAAAACCACTGTAGGAATTATGGAGCCTCTTTCGTTGTAAAAAAAGTCCCATAAGACCTATAATGAAAAGCGACCAAACCATCATTAGAAAGACTCTTATGGAACAGTTCAATTTTATCACAAACTTACTCGGAATTAAAGACAAGAACATCATAATCTTGGATGTTCTAGATGCTGGTACACATAAAGAAGTCATCGCTAAGCTAGATTATCCTGCTCCTAAATGTCCTTACTGTCAAGGACAAATGGCTAAATATGACTTCCAGAAAGAATCTAAAATCCCCTATCTAGGGTGTGCGGGATACAAAACCCTGATTCGCTTAAAGAAACGCCGTTTTCGCTGTAAAGTCTGTGTAAAAATGGCTGTCGCTGAGACTTCCTTAGTCAAGAAGAACCACCAAATCGCAACCATCGTCAAGCAGAAAATCGCTCAAAAATTAATCGAGAAAGTCCCTATGACGGCCATCGCTGAAAGCCTAGCTGTCTCCACTTCCACCGTCATTCGTAAACTGAAAGAGTTTAAATTCGAGACAGATTTATCTTTCCTTCCAACTCATATGTCTTGGGATGAATACAGCTTTAAGAAAGGCAAGATGAGCTTCATTGCACAGGATTTTGATTCTAGAAAGATCATAGCTATCTTAGATGGGCGAACCCAAGCAACCATTCGCAATCACTTCCTGTGCTATTCCAGACAAGTCCGAAACCAAGTCAAAGTCATTACTACGGACATGTTTAGCCCATACTACGATATTGCCAGAAAACTATTTCCTTCTGCTAAAATCGTCCTCGACCGCTTTCACATTGTACAACATCTCGGCCGGGCTATGAACCGCCTTTGCATCCAAATCATGAATCAGTTGGATAAAAAATCGCACGAATATAGGGCACTCAAACGCTACTGGAAACTCATCCAACAAGATAGTCGGAAACTAAGTCATAAACGATTTTATCGCCCAACTTTTCGCATGCACTTGACTAATAAAGACATTCTTGAAAAGATTCTCTCGTACTCTCAAGAACTCCGAGAACATTATGAGCTTTATCAACTCTTACTGTTTCATTTTCAAGAGAAACGGGCTGACCATTTCTTTGGACTCATTGAAGAAACAATTTCTTGTGTAAATCCTATCTTTCAGACTGTTTTTAAGACCTTTTTGAAAGAGAAGGATAAAGTTATAAACGCACTTGAACTGCCCTACTCAAATGCAAAACTGGAGGCTACCAACAACCTCATCAAAGTCATCAAGCGCAACGCTTTTGGCTTTCGGAACTTTGACAATTTTAGAACTAGAATTCTCATCGCTTTGAACATCAAAAAGGAGAGAACCAATTCAGTCCTCTCCAGGGTATGACTTTTCGTTAACCCACTACAGTTGACAAAGAGCCGAAAAAAGTCGAACAAATCGTAATATTGCCTAAGCAAAATTATCGTTTGATTCGACTTTTATAGCATCTGTAGTAGACTACTATCACTTAAAAGTATTCTTTAATTTTTTAAAAAACTTATTTTTCTCTTTACTTTGTTTAAGAGAGTACTTATTGGTGAAGCGGAAGGACGCGGTTCAAATAAAAATTTTATATGTCGCAAAGAATGTCCACTATTTATATCCGAATGAGCGATTGCCTCTAATATGTCACGATAAACACTGGAAACCTTGTAAAGATTCCTTACTCTTTCTATGTTATCTAAAGAGCGTTGCTTCAAGTATTCGAAATTCTCTAAACATTGCTGGATTTGATTTGTTAATTCATCTACATTTCCCGTAGGATAGAGTTGTCCCTCCTCGAACATTTCATAAGCTGATAGATGGCCAGCATTATCTGATAGGATAGTTGGCAGGCCATTCATAATGGATTCTATATAGACTAGACCAAAGGTCTCCATAGCGGATGGAAAAACTGCCACATCAGCCTTTGTTGCCTCAGCCCAAGGATTATCACGATATCCTAAAAACTGGACACCTTCTAACTGATGTTCAGCTATATAGGAGTCACACTTATCCTTATATTCATTGTCCCAAGCCCCAATAAAGACTAGTTCTGGTCTTGGCTGAGAGAGTTTTGCATAAGCTTGAAGGAGTTCTAGTTGATTTTTTCTCTCTGTCAGACGACCAACTGACAGGATACGACACTCAGCCCCAGCAAGTTTTTGCTCCTTTTCAGCTTTGATCTCAGTAAAAGGGGCAAAGGAACGAATTTTTCTATGAGGGAGAAGCTGGGCTAGTCTTTTTTGCAGAGAACCTGTCACCGCAAAAATCTCCTGAGAATATTCATCTACAAAATCAATTTTCTCTTTATAATAACCAAATTCTCCCTCAGGAAATTCATGAATCAGCCAAAAATGCGGAATATCCTCACAAGCTGCTGCTACTGCTCCTTGAAACATATTAACTGTATTTGTAATGACCAAGTCAATATGGCCATCTACCATTAACTTTCTCAGCGCAGCGATATTTTCTTGGTAAGAATTTACCCTCTCTTCATGAGTTCCAGGAAGACCACCTGGTGCATCCTCCCACCACCATTTAACCGATGGCAGAGCAATGGTTCTAATTCCTTCTTTTGCAAGAGTAGAAATATAGTCTTGCTGGACTTGGACATGATAGTCTGGTATCGCATTGATAACGTAATAGCCATCTTGAACCAAATACTTCATCAGATGGAAAATAGAAATCTCTGCCCCATTATCCAAGGTTCCAGTCGGCGAAATGAATAAAATATTTTTCTTCATAGCTTATCCTTACCAATTCCAATAGAATGGAATCATTAAATAGATTGAAATTAAAAAGTTAGCTGACAAAGTGCCTATAAGCAGGTTTTTAACTGTTCGCTCCCGAATCTCCAACTTGCCTATATTTGCAAGAAGAGGTAAGAAGAGAATTAGGAAAGGCGTAAAATAGCGGCCCTGAGTTCCAACGGATATCTGAGCATCTTTTCCTAAAACAATCGGAGTCCACTCTAGATACATGATGGTGACAACAGCAATGACCTGCAAAAGGAAAAGATAAGCAGAGACAGTTGCATAGGACTTCGTCATAAAATCCTTCTTAGACTGCAAGAAAATGATCGTCAGTACTGCTACATCAAGAAAGATTAGCCACAGAGGCAACTGAATGGTAAAATTACCCAAAAATCCAAAGAGACCAATGGTCAATATGGTATTGAGGTCACCGTTCATGCGCTGTTTAAACAAGGTGTTAAGCAGAACCCTACTATAGTAGAAGAGCCCTCCTTGATGACGAAAAAGCAAATGCAAGGCTAAGAAAACAGCAACAAAAGCCAAACTGTAAAAAACATAGCGATGACGACTGATAAATGCCTTGGTCGCAAGAAAAGGCTTGTTCAAAACAGCTAAGAATCCTTCCATTTCAAAATCAATGAAAGGCAACAAGCCTAGTAATAAGACATTGTTCAGTTTAGTTGCAAAGAGTCCAACGGATATGACCAAAAGCTGGATAAAATTCTTATTGTTAAATTTCTTGCTGGAAGCAATATTAGTTAAAAAACCAATGACCAGCATAATCTCCAAATAGTTCATTACATCATAGGAAAGAGAAGCTGCCTGCTGAACCATAATTGGCAGAAGTGAAATGAAAAAGAGAGCTGTCTTGCCATACTTAAAATACTTAATCAGGAAGTAAACACCCAGAATATAGGCTAAGCCGTTAAAAAATCGTCCCATCATGAGAATAACTCCCACTGATGGATAGATAAACGATCCCAAGGTCATGCCAATGAGCTGCGGTAAAAAGGAAAGAGTTTTGAGATTAATCCCCAAAGTAGACTCTTCCTGAGATAAATCCAATTTTTCCGTAAAAAGCTTCTTATACTCTGCTGGGGAAACATTCGGTTCCGAAGAGATATTTTCCATCCACTTGTAGGTTTTCTCTGTCGGCTTATGGAAAATCTCCCAAGTCATGCGGGCGTGATTCGTTTCATCTGGAACACGGTTGATCGGTTGAACTACCATAAATGTCATGACAAAGACCGTCGCCAAGACCAAAAAGATATTTTCTATTTTCATCGTCTTACTTCTTTTCAAAATCATTCACCATTTCATCTTTACTATCTAAACTGCAGTTTTCAAGAACAAAATCATAGGCATTTTCTGCTAATTCCTGACGTAGGTCAGACGAAAGAATCAAACTCTCTAATTTTTCTTTCCACTCTCCGTCTTTAGCTAAAAGTCCAGTCTCCCCATCTTTTACCATATCAGAGAAGGCTCCAATGTGACTAGCAACTGTAGGAACTTTTACTAAGGCAGCCTCCATCCATTTGATTTCAGACTTAGCCCGATTAAAGACCGAATCAACTAGTGGGGCTAGATTAATATCCACTCGACTGATCAGCTGAGGTAAATCCTTCCAGTCAACATAGTCATGGACAACAATCTGCTGTTGGTAAGGCTTCATATCCTCTGGAATATCTAAGTGGCCGACGATATGGAGTTCCACATTTTTGTAAGTTTCAAGCAAGGATTGGATGGCTGGCTTTATCAATTCAAAATTTTCATTATGACTGATAGAGCCTGAAAAATAGCCAATCTTGACTTTTGAATCCTGCTGACTATAATCTTTTATAAAGTGAGAACTGATTTCAATCAAGTCACTGGAAGCTCGGTTTCTGTTCAGCAACACCTTATCTTTATATTTGAGCAGCTCTTCCTTCAGTTGGAAAGTCGAAGTAATCGCTCCATCACAGGCAGCTAACATTTTGCCATAATTTTTGACACCAGCATCATAGTTGCCCTTATCCTTCTCTGACAAGCCTTGAGTATAGCTCAGCTGATCTGTATAAACTGTATCAAAAACCAAATCATCAATGTCAAAATAAACTGGTTTTTTATCTCTTTTAGCTGTATCACACAAGAATTGAAGTTGATAAGACCATGGAGCCCGATAGATGATAATATGACTTGCATATCGAGCCTGAGAAATCTCAAATTCTGATACATTTACTACTTTGACCGTGAAGCCGTTTTTTCGCAACTGTTCTGCTTTGTTCAGCACTCGGTAGCGTGTACATTGCGGAATGATGTTCTCTACACCGTCAATGATGAGAATATATTGATCACGAGGCACATCTTTGAATTTTTGAACGATGTTCTCAAGAATCTCCACTGGGTAGTCTGTCTTCTCCCGGACATAGTCCAATACATCAGGAACCTCCGACTCTCTTTCCAGACCTTGCCATAAAAACTGCTGATCATCATAATTCTTCAAAGAAGTATACTTAATCAGAGGACTACCGGCCTTTAACATCCTTAATGGATGAATATACATGGCCGAATCCCGATTTTCGTGAACCAAGGCATCGTAGCGATAGCCCAAGTCAGCAAAGTACTTGGTAAAAGTCGTTTCATGCTTTCCAATCGCTTCTTCCCTTGAATCCGTGTCAGTCAGCACTTGCCAATAGTCGTAGAATTCTTCGGACTGAAGCAGCAAAGGCTCAATCACCAAAAAATAAGACTGTATGTGATTGGGAATGTAGCCATAGCGGTTAAAACCAGTGATATCTTCCTGGGTCTCACCATAGGAAATTCCCCAAAAGTCAAGATTTCTGTCAGCCATAGTTTGAAAAACAGCCGCCAAATCACTCATAGGTCCGATATTGGTATCATTGACGAGCATCAGCTGAGAACAATGTTGCAGCGTTTCCTTTCCTAAGGAAAGAATGCCTTCACGAAAAGCTGCCGTATCATAGCCACTATTATCCCGCACCAAGACTTGCCCATACTGCTCTAAAGTTTCTATGTCCTCTTCAGCCAGTCCGCCGTTAACGACGATGAGAGTCTTATCAGCCAAAACTGCTAACTTTTCTAAAAAGATAAGTTTGTACTGCTGCAAGCGTGGCTCGGATTCAAAAATGACATAAATTAAGACTTTTTCGCCACTTGAAACTGAAGCTAAAGCTTTTTCTCGTTGAGAGTTCCGCAGCCATTGATAATAATAAACCTTAGGAGACTTTACTTGGCGTTTCAAACGAACCAGCTGTTGCTTAATCCGACTTAAAGCAGCTTTGATACTGCGAGGATTTTTGCCTAATCGAGCCAGACGTTTCAATGGCGTAATCACGCCATTCCCCAGGCGATAGGAAATAGAGCGTCGAATACGAAACTGCTCCTGAATAGCCTCATCACGCTGTTCCTTTATCGTCCTCAGTCTGGATTTCAAGGAGTCTAGATTTTTATGTAACTTCCGCTGATCCTCCTGCAGTTCAAGAACATAGTCATTCACTTTATCCATATGCTGAATCAACTCATCTAAACGACCTTCCAGTGTAAATATGTTCTTGCCCAGAGCTTGATAAATCTCATCAGGCAACTGTTGTACATACTTACGCAAGATTTTCAGATAGATTTCGTAATGGTAACGAGTAGAATCTCGTTTAGAGATTGATTCCTTATCAAAGACTCGGTAATTCAGCTTTGTTTTTGCATCATAAACTGGTTTCGCGCCTTGATTGATAATTAAGTTTAAAAGAAAATCATAGTCTTCCAGTTTTTCACGATTCAGTGCTTCATCATAATAAACACCCTCAGCAATTGAGCGACGAATGAGGGAACAGTTGGAAATAAAATTTTCTGTTAAGAAAGCTACCTTGTCATAGGGCCGTGATTTAAGGTAAAATTCTTTTTTATCAGGGTCATATAGATCCCCATAGACAATATCTGCTTCCTCTTGCAGCATGGTTATATAGAAGCTCTCAATGTAGTCAACATCTAGGAAATCATCACTATCCACAAAAATAAAATAAGTTCCTTGAATTTGCTGCAAAGCCTTATTTCTTGTCTTGACGACCCCCATATTTTCATGGCTCTCAAACCTCGTCGGGAAAGGAGAATCTGCCAAAGTTTCTTGGATAATCTGGGCGGACTTGTCTGTGGAACCATCATCGAATACCAATAACTCAATATTTTGATAAGTTTGCTCAAAAATACTGCGCAAACACTGTTCAATGTAGTCTTGATGGTTGTAGCATGTTACAACAACAGATATTAAATCTTTCATATACCTTCCTTGTAAATAACTCTATTAGTTTGAGTTAGCATCTTGACTCTTCATATATGCTTTGTTTATCAGATTAGCTACCCACCTTGGCCAGAAAAGCTGATACATGAACAAGTCCTCTTTGGTCCGCGTATTATCTGAAATAGTCTTGGTTGTTTCCGACTCTCCATGAATCCGGTGGCACATAAGCTTCTCAGAAATATAAGCAAAACGACCCTTATAATCACTAATCTTGTACCAAGCATACCAATCCAGACTCACGCGCATTTCCTCATCAAATCGAAAATCCCTTAATGCCTCTAAATTGTATGTCACCGCCGGACAGGAAATGGGATTGCCAAAAGCCAGAACCCGATTTCTCCAAAAACGGCTGGTCGGCATCAGGTTCAGTGTTTTGAGCATAAGAGTCTTGATTTTTAGATTGGTATTGGCCGGAATTTTTACTCCATTTTTCTCTTCAAAATAGTCTGTATAAGCAATGAGAATGTCTTTAGACTGCTCTATTTTCTGCATCACCGCCTCTAGATAAGCAGGCTCATAATAGTCGTCCTGATGGGCAATGGTAGCATAGGGAGTATCAACAAAAGAGAGTGCATTATTCCAGTCCTTCCCGATACCGCCGCCTTCTTTCGTGTAAAAAGGAATACCGTACTTCTGGCACAGTTGCTTGATTGAATCCAGTGGTGTTGAGCTATAGCAGATAACCTTTGATGGCAAGGTTTGAGCTTGCAAAGAAAGGATACAATCTTCTAAAAATTCACTTTCTCCATAGGCACAAATGACCCAGGTATGGTTATTTTTCATCTTTTTCACTCTCTAACTTAGATATTTTTTGCTTCATAATGGACAATTCTTGGACCAACTGTTTGATTTGCTCCTTTTGTTTTGAAATGGCAATAGTATGCAAAAAAACAATTATCATCAGAAAAAAGATAGCCAAAGACATCACAAAGTTTGAGGTCAGCTCAAAACCCAACAATTTAGCAATAGAAACTGGAATCCAATCAAAAATAGAGATAACAATCAGTACAAAGCCAATAATAATCCACATAAAGGCTTGCTCAAACAAAATATTGTTTTGATTGATATTCCGAAAGACAAAATATAGAAATAAAACTGACGCCACCAGCATGACAATAGACAAAATGGACATTATTCACTCTCTTTCATAAAAGCAGCAATCAAGATCGAAGAGCAAACTTCAATCATATAGCGAATGGACTTAATAGGAGTAATCGAAGAGACTCCTCCTGCACGTTCAAACATATTGGCTGGTGCTTCCACTACTTTATATTTCCGCTTCAAGATATGGACGATTGATTCTGGCTCAGGATACTTGATGGGATAGCGCGCAGCAAATTGTCGAATAATGTCTCGATTGGCCAAACGATAGCCTGATGTGGTATCCAGAATCCTTTTGCCTGTTGTTAATTTAATAAAAGCTGAAATAATAGTAATGCCAAAACGACGCATAAAAGTCGTCTGAAACTCCGAAGACTTGTCACCTATAAAACGAGAACCAATAACCAAATCCGCCTGCTGACGACGAATAGGTTCCAGCAAAGCATCCAGCGACTCAATATCATGCTGGCCATCTCCATCAAACTGTACGGCCACATCATAATTATTCTCAAGAGCGTATTTATAGCCCGTCTGAACAGCTCCGCCAATCCCTAAATTCATAACCAAATGAATAGCATTCAGATGATGACTGTCCAAAATCTCCTTGGTTCTGTCAACTGACCCATCATTGATGACCACATAGTCTAAGTCAAAATCAACTTTCTTCCGATATTCTACAATGCTCATAACCGTATTTAAAATACTTTCTTCCTCATTATAAGCAGGAATTATCATTAAAACTTTCATTAATTTAATCTATTCTTTCTATAACATGTCATCGCATTATTTTTTGTTTTTCTGCAACTGTTTTTTTCTATATTTCATAAAGCTCGGGATTAGGGAATTGATAATCTTATATCTTAGCATTGGAAAAGGCTTCATAACAATATTAAAGATTCTAAAACAAACAAAATACAGCTGCCAACCTTCTTCCATTGGTGTATCCTTCCATGGAGTTTTGTGTAGATAATAGAGGTACTCCTTTTTAAACCTATGTGTATTCCCCTTTCGCCAAGTTCTCTCTTCACCAAGATAGTGAATAATTGTAGGTGCTTTCCTAAAATGATTAAAATCTTCCTGTGACATAAACTTAGTTGGCTGACTTAATTCACTCAACGTTTTATAAGGATAGACATCATAAATATTAAAATAATTAAAGGAAATTGGCAAGGTAAAAATTTGCTCTTTCAAGGCTCCATTTAAGGCATCTTGGTCTGGTGCGAATAGCTTTCCTTCATGAAACTGATAAAATTCTATGACCTGTTTACCAATCTCTTCACTACGCCATTTTTTTAGATCAATCAATAGGACACCCGAATTATGATAGGGGTAATCTTTCAAAGCTAGAAATTCCTTTCTTGACTTATCCACAGTTGGTTCGGGACACATACCTATTACCTTATCTCCTAAGTCGCTATAAAACAATGAACCTAAATCTTCTAGAACTAGTGTATCTCCATCGAGATATACGATCCTATCAACTTCTTGTGGAAGAAGCTTATCTAAAAAAAGACGTTCCAAAATAATTGAAGACCAACCGTTTGTATCAAAATCAAAGTCAATATAGTCTGCAATATTATTTATAGAAATAATACAAACTTTTCTATCGTAACTTTTAGCAAATCCTTTTAACTTATTTTGATTCTCTTTGCTTATCCTCTCGCCAATTAAATATACTGTAATATTCTCGGCAGATTGATTATTCTCAAATATAGAACACATACAGGTTGCAACTTGAGGTACAAACGCATCATTTAATGTAAATAAGATATTCATCAAATCTTACATCTTTCTTTTTTCCTGATTTTTAGCAACGACATAAATAATTAGACTTGTTGCAAAAAAAACAAACATAGAAAGCAAAAAAGAATTTGCTGCTCCCATTAATTTTTGGGAGCGAATAAATGGCAACGTAATAAATTTTGAAACAGCAAATGTCAGTAAATATGCAACCATAAGGTAAAGCTGTTTCCCGAAAATAGTCATGATAATATCAATTATCAAAACTAATACATTTAAAATACCTGCTATTAATAAGATAGAAAAAGGAAGTTTATAAATTTGCAAATTAACACCATAAACCGCACCTAAAATCTCAGTTCCTACGGAATATCCTACACCAACAATCAATATTCCTAAAATTATCATACATAGAAAAAGTTGATTGGTCTGTTTAAAAAATTTTTCATATTTATACTCATTCCAATAAATAGAAAGCTGAGTAGTTAGAGGTCTCAATACAAGAAACAAAAGAGACAATACAAAGACTGGCATAAATAAAATATTGAAATCTCTTTGCATCCCTGCAGGAAGATGACCTACAGATAGTAGTAAGTCAATGCTAATTTTAGGCTCATTATAAATATAAGCTAATAAAAATCCGTTAAAAAATAGTGGAAAACTACTTTTCAAGATAGCAGATACATTTCTTCTATCTTTCAATAATCTTAGGGATAAACTTTCATGACAAAAATAGTTTCTATAATATCTAATATCTAAAGGGATTGTTAACATTAGATTGACTATTCCAATAACGAAACTTGCTAACAATAAAGACTTTGTAACAAATATTGTCCCTCCAAAAAGTAGCATACAAAAACAACTTCTATAAAATTGAATTTTACCAGCTAAGTCAGAACGGTTCTTCTGCTGAAACAAACCTTGAAACACATCAGAATATGCATCAATGGCTCTGTAAAAAACTAATAAAAAAATTATACTTGCTTTGTAAAAGTCGTATCCTTGCCAAATAATATAAGCAACTGCAGTCGCTAACATTAAAAAAACAGTAAAAAGTCTAGTATTGTGATACGATGCGAAACTATATCTGTCTTTTACATCTGTTGACTGAAGATTTCGAATTTGAAAATATCCCAACACATAGAACTGTTGTCCTAAAGCAAAGGCAATACTAAACATATCAGAAGCATCTGATGTTAGTAGTCTTGATGCTAGGAGCAACAAGACTACTGAAACAAATGATGCTGAAATACTTCCAATCATATTCCATATATAGTTGTTTTTTATAGCTTTATTTGATAAGAGTTTTTTATAATTACTATATTCTTCTCTTTCTATTAAAGATTTTGGTATATCAGATTTTGAGGACATTATTATTCTCCAAATATATTCTATCCCTCATTATACTATATTTTCAGTGAAAAGTGAAAATAGGGCATTAATCAACCAATAAAAAAAGGACAATTATGTCCTGCTTTATATAGCCAATTACTGCTGCTTCTTCTCTTGCTTATAAAACTCTTTCAAAGCATCCTGCCAAGTCGGAATGACAAAGCCTGTTTCCTTAGCCTTGGTCAGGCTCATAGTGGAGTTGAAAGGCCGCTTAGCCTTAGCCGGGAATTTGCTAGAATCAACTGGCTGGACTTCCACATCCGTATCTTTGAGAATTTCCACTGCAAAGTCATACCAAGTGGTGTCCTCTGCTGCATCATTAGACAGATGGTAATAACCAAATTCCTTTTGATTTTCAGCCAGATAGGTCATAAATTCAGCCAGCGTACGAGTCCAAGTCGGACGGCCATGCTGGTCATTGACTACAGTCAGAGTTTTGTGCGTCTTAGCAAGATTTTGCATGGTAAAGACAAAGTTTTTACCGTAGTTACCAAAGACCCAGGCAGTACGGATAATATAGAAACGACTAGAATATTTCTCAACCAGCTCCTCACCCATGCGCTTGGTACGTCCATACTCAGTCTGTGGATCTGGTCGATCGTCTACTTCCCATTCCTCGCCGACAGGTTTTTGTCCGTCAAAGACATAGTCTGTCGAGATGTAGACCATGGTCGCCCCGTGTTCTTCTGCTGCTTTTGCCACATTTTCGGTACCGGTCACATTGATGGCATAGTCCAGCTCTTTTCCTTCGTCCTCAGCCGCATCAACTGCCGTATAGGCTGCGCAGTGATAGACCAAGCTTGGCTTGACTTCCGCAAAGACCTTGTCCACCATTTGGGCATTAGTAATATCCATTTCTGCCACATCGACAGCCACATACTCCTCATTACGCTCATCCAAAAGATAGCGAAGCTCTGTTCCCAACTGTCCATTCGCGCCTGTAATTAAAATCATTAAAATTCTCCTTTGTAAATAATCATGTACTCATTATATCATATTACACAAAATTCATCCTCTTTTTGGTTTTTACATTTTAGTTTTTCCAAGCAGGAGTTACTCCTAAAACATAGCCTCGGTAAGCTGTTATTAGCAGATAAAGGATAAGTACACTTACTGTGGCAGATACAGAAATTCGAGAAATAGATTTATCAGAAATCCTGATTTGCATCTTTTTCCCCAACTAAGCCATGAAGGGAACAAGTAAAATAATAAAAGCATGGAGGTATCGACCTGTTAGGTCATCAAAAGGAAGATGTTCTGGATGACCAATGTAAAAACATAGAAAAATCCCAAACCAGTTAAGACAATAGGAACCGACTCCTCCTAAGACAGTTCCTAGCTTATAAGAAGTTGTATCCTCTGCCAACATAAGTAAACCAAGACAAACAATCCAACAAATATTTAAGATTCCGTTATCAATCATAACATGGGGATACAAATATGATAAATCTTGTTAATGGATGTATTCTATTTCATGATAACAAATAATTCATTGTTTTTTAGATAGATATTATATAACTTTGTTTCCTCAAGTAATGTATACTTTTCACTACTAAAATCCAAATTAGAAGTATCAATTAATTTGAAGTCGACATTTAAGTTAGTTATACTATTAAATCTCATCGTCATATCCCAAGAAACATTCGTATTTGGCATAATCAAACTTTTTAACATTGGATAAACAGAAGCTGTATTACTAAATACTGGAGAATCAGAAAGAAAGCGATTCACATTAATAACTGTTTTTTCTGACGCAACATGCTTATTTAGGGAGGAGGCTAACAATATGCTCTGCGATTTGAACACATCATTTTGTTGTTTCAAACTGCTCACGTAAACAAAAGAGAAAGAGAGGAAATAGAAAACTAATAATCCAGAAACAAGGGACTTAATCCCATGTAGAATCTTACTCTTTTCAATACACTCTAAACTGACAACTAAGATAATTGCTAAAAAAATACCGTAACCATATTCATATCTTGGCCTCATAAGATAATAAGGATTAGACAAAATCAAATAAGTTCCATAACTAAATACACTTCCTAAAATTAACCAGATCAGCATATAAATAAAGTTTAAAACAGACTTTGTTTTTGATAAGCGAACCACACTAATAGTCAAGAGGAGTATAGCAATTATACTTAGTAAGATCCAGATAGTTGAACTTTGTAAAAATATATTTTTCAAATATCCCTTAGCATTCAAAACGATTATTTTAAGAATTCCTAATCCCTTTGGAATATTAGCTTGATCGACAAAAATGGGAGGCTTAATAAAAATTTGTATACGATATAAAACCAATCCAACCATATAAGACAAGATTGAAATAACAATTTTAGGAATTTCTTCTTTAAACCGACTTCCTTGCAATAATTCTAAAAATATTAGCGTCATGGTTACCATAATGTACACTCCTGAAGAAGCTTGGTAGGAATTGCACATTAAAAATATACCAACAACTGACATGATTCCAAATATTTTTTTATTATCCCAGAAAATAAACGGAATGATTGAAACCAATATACTTAAAGTCATAAAGGGATTATCAAACCTAAAGCTTAATGGTTCTAAAAACCATGGGTTAATTCCTATAATGGTTGAAGCACATGCAGTTACAAAAGTTATCTTATTTTTAGGATATAAGACAAATAATAAAACCAAGCTAGCAAGAGATAGAAAACAAGCTGATAGAATATGAGTAGTTAATCCTAAATCTGTCAGATGCTTCCCACCTTGTATTAAACGAGCAGAATACTCACTTAAATATCTTGAATAATGCTCAGAAAATCCTGAATAACCTTGTAATTGTCTTCCAATATCATCAATGTAAGGATATTCAGCCAAACCAATATTTATATTGACAATCGAATAAATAATAAAAATTAAAAGTGCAGAAAATTTATTTAAAAGAAAATAATTTTTAAAATCTGAAAAACGGTTTTTGAAAATCACTTACTCTTCTCCTTAATCACATAAATTGGTCGTTTCTTGGTTTCCATGAAGATTTTGCCGATGTATTTACCCAATATGCCGATGGTCAACAGCTGGAAACCTCCAAGAAGGAGAATGACGGTCATGAGGGATGGCCAGCCAGATGTCGGGTCACCAAAAACCAAGGTACGGACAATAATTACTGCCATCAGGATGAAGGCTAAAATCCAAGACAGGATACCTCCTAAAAAGGCAATGTTGAGAGGCGCATCAGAGAAATTGACGATGCCTTCCAAAGAATAGTTGAAGAGGGACCAGAAATTCCAAGAGGTCTTGCCGGCTACTCGTTCGACATTTTTGTATTCCAAGTACTCTGTATTGAAGCCAACCCAGGCAAAAATCCCCTTGGAGAAGCGATTGTACTCTGAAACTTCCAGAATAGCGTCTACCATTGGGCGTCGCATCAGTCGGAAGTCACGCGCACCATCTACCATTTCTACTTGGCTAATCTTGTTAATCAGCTTATAGAACAAATTGGCAAAAAAGCTTCGGATTGGCGGCTCTCCCTCTCGAGTAGTCCGACGGGTCCCCACACAGTCCAGCTCAAGATTCGAGTCCAGCATGGCCTTCATCTCAATCAGGAGCTCGGGCGGATCCTGCAAATCCACATCCATGACTGTCACCAAATCCCCGCTTGCTTCCTGCAGACCAGCATAGAGGGCTGCTTCTTTTCCGAAATTACGAGAAAAGGACAAATAGTGAACATCTGGACATCGACTGCTGAGCTCACGCAAAACATCCAAGGTCCGATCCGTCGATCCGTCATTGACAAAAATATATTCGAACTGGTCACGGATTTGATATTTCACCGCTTCCATGGCTTCATGAAACAAAGGAATAGACTCTTCTTCATTGAAGCACGGAACAATCACTGAAATTGTCATTTTGATTACCTGCTATTTTTTAATATCTTTCATTATAACAAAAAACTAGGCAAAAACCTAGTTTTAATCTTATTTGCGTGGTCTAGAGGCCTTGAAAATTAAATAGATTCCAAGGCGATTCTCAAATCCTCAATCAAGTCATCCACATTTTCAAGGCCGATAGAAAGACGGATTTGATTTGGTGTGATGCCTGCTGCTAGCTGAGCCTCTGGCGACATCTGACCATGAGTCGTCGTAGCTGGATGGACGACCAGGGATTTAGCATCTGCTACATTTGCCAAGTCAGAGAAAATCTCTAAGCTGTCAATAACCTTACGAGCTTCTTTCTCTCCACCTTTGACATTAAAGGTGAAGATAGAGCCCACGCCTTTAGGGAAATATTTTTTAGCCAAAGCATGATAAGGACTGTCAGCAAGTTTCGGATAATTGACCTGCTCGACCTTAGGGTGCCCTGCTAGGAAATCTACAATCTTCTCCGCATTGGACACATGGCGCTCTACGCGCAAAGAGAGTGTTTCTAACCCTTGCAAGAAGAGAAAGGCATTAAAGGGAGACATAGCTGCGCCCGTATCGCGCAAGAGCTGGGTCCGCACAGCAGTAACAAAGGCTGCTGCTCCGACGTCGCGCGTATAACTGATATCATGATAGCTCGGGTCCGGATCAACAAACTGTGGAAACTTGCCAGAAGCTTCCCAGTCGAAGCGACCGCTGTCCACAATCACACCGCCGATGCTGGTTCCGTGACCACCGATAAACTTAGTCGCAGAATGTACCGCGATGTCCACACCATGAGAAAAAACATTGATCAGATATGGTGTAGCAAAGGTATTGTCGGAAATCAGCGGAATTTTATGAGCATGAACCAGTTCTGCCAATGCTTCAAAGTCAGGAATATTAATCAGAGGATTGCCCAAGCTTTCAATCAGAACTAGCTTGGTATTATCCTGAATGGCCGCTTCTACTTCAGCCAGATTTTCAATATCCACAAAAGTCGTGGTAATGCCATAGCGAGGCAGGGTTTCCTTGAGCAGATTAAAGGTGCCGCCGTAGATGGTGGAGGCTGCCACTACATGGTCGCCAGCATGCGCCAAAGCTAGAACAGTATAGGTAAGGGCCGCCATACCAGAAGCTATTGCTAGTGCTCCGACTCCACCCTCCAAAGCCGCAATCCGATCCTCAAAAGCTGACAGGGTCGGATTGGTAATCCGAGTGTAGATATTGCCAGGCTTGCGTAGGGCAAAGAGATCTTCTCCCTCCTGAGTATCATCAAACACATAGGAAGTTGTCTGGTAAATAGGCAGAGCCCGCGACTTAGTTGTCGGGTCAACTGTCTGTCCGGCATGAAGCTGCAGAGTTTCAAATTTGAATTCACGTGTCATAAGGTCACCTCACTATAGTTATGTGATAAGTCTACCATTAAACGCCCTGCTTGACCAATAGAATTTCTTTATCAAAAGAAATAAAGAGAAGCTATATCTTATAGCTTCTCAGATATAATCTCAAAAGTCGCCTGATTGCTGGGCCAGTATAACTGCGACGAAACTTTTTCTAAAGCTACCCACTGAGCTCCTACATGCTCATCAGAAATCTGGATCTCCTTCTGTTCTGTCAGAACTAGAAAGAGATTTTTGTGAATGGACAGATTTTCATTAATCTTTACCGTAAAATCTCCAAGACCCGTCAGGTTTGAACGAGATAAGAGCAAGCCGGTCTCCTCTTTTATTTCACGAAGGCAGGCTTCTTCTGGGCTCTCACCACCCTCAATCCCACCAGTAATGGGCTGCCAAAAGGAAACTTTCTCATTCTCAACTTTCAAGAGCAAGATTTCTCGCTCCTCTGGATGATAGATCCAGGCTTCAATCGACTGTCTCATCATGATTTTTTCTCAATCGGTGCTATACTGGCCAGCACTTTCTTCAGCCCGACTTCTGGGAAATTAATCTTAAGCTCTTGACTGTTTCCGCTCCCAGAGACTGCCAAAACTGTTCCATCTCCCCACTTCTTATGGTGGGCAATATCTCCGATAGCCCAAGCAACGTCCGGCTTAGATGACTCGCTACTCTTGCCAAAAGGCAGACTGTTGGTAGAGATCGAACTAGGAGCCGCTTGGCGCTTCCGCTCTTGTAGAGCCTGTGCCAGACTCATGCCCTGAACGAACTGACTAGTATCGCTATTGGTATAACTAACCTTAAAGGAGCTGTTTGCTGGTCGAGCCAGCCCCTGATAGTTCAGCAAGTCTGAACTGATTTCTCTCAAGAATCGGGTCGGCTGATTGTAGTTAGTTCGGCCATAAAGCAGGCGAGAATTGGCATTAGTCAGATAGAGAACCTTTTCTGCTCGGGTAATGCCAACATAGGCCAGACGTCGCTCCTCTTCCAGCTCATCCTCATCTTCAGAGGCTCGGCTCAGAGGGAAGACATTTTCCTCCATTCCAACCAGAAAGACGACAGGAAATTCCAATCCCTTGGCCGCATGGAGGGTCATCAAAGTCACTTCGGAACTCTCCTGATCTCCGTCATCTGTATCCGCGATCAAGGCTAGGTCATTGAGAAAACGGCTGAGCTTATCCAGACCCGTCTCATCAGCAGGATTGTCTGGATTTTCATCAAAGTTCTTGGTTACAGACAGGAATTCTTCGATATTTTCAATCCGAGCTTGGCTTTCCAAGGTTGCCTGAGCTTCCAAGGCGGCTGAGTAACCTGTTTTTTTCAGAACAAGCTCGACTAGTTCAGTCACGCTATAGTCATCCAAACGATCCCGCAAGTCGAGTATCAGATTGGCAAACTCATAGACCGCCTGAGCCGCCTTACCCTTGACTGGCGAAAGCATGATATTGGCTGACGCATCCAGCAAGGAGATTTCCTGACTGGACGCAAAATCCCGAATTTTCTCTACCGTTCCTGGTCCGACACCACGCTTAGGCTCATTGACCACGCGCTCATAACTGATATTATCGCTAGGATTGGCGATGAGATTGAGATAAGAAATGACATCGCGGATTTCCTTGCGGCTGTAAAACTTGGTGCCGCCCACCATGGTGTAGGGAATATTGGACTTGAGCAGAGCTTCTTCCACCGTCCGTGACTGGGCATTGGTCCTGTAAAGAACTGCAAAATCCTTATGACTGTAGCCTTCTCGGCTCAGCTGATTAATAGTCCGAGCGACAAAGAGAGCCTCGTCCTGCTCGTCATTAGCCCTATAGTAGACAATTTCTTCACCGTCTTCATTTTGAGTCCAGAGATTTTTAGGACGGCGGTTGCGGTTGTTTCGGATGACTTCATTAGCCGCCTGAAGAATGGTCTTAGTCGAGCGATAGTTTTCCTCTAATAGAACTACCTTAGCTTCTGGATAATCCTTTTCAAAGTCCAAGATATTCTGCATATCGGCTCCCCGCCAGCCATAGATAGACTGGTCAGCATCCCCGACCACGCAGATATTCTTAAAGCGAGAAGCCAAGAGTTTGACCAGTTGGTACTGAGCATGGTTGGTATCCTGATACTCGTCTACATGGATGTACTGGTAACGTTGCTGGTAGTAGGTCAGGACATCAGGATTTTGATCAAAAAGCCGTAGGGTCAGCATAATCAAGTCATCAAAGTCCATGGCCTCAGACTGGCGTAATTCCTTTTGATAGGCCGTGTAGCACTTGGCTACAATCTCCGTGTACATATCACCAGCTAGATTCGCATAGGCTACCTCGTCAATCAGGTCGTTCTTGGCATTGGAAATCGTACCCAGAATGGCGCGCTCATTCCACTTTTTAGGATCTAGATTGAGATTTTTGAGAATCCGTTTCATCAGTGTTCGCTGCTCACCCGGATCAACGATGGTGAAGTTGCGATTATAGCCAATATGGTCAGCTTCTCGCCGCAGGATACGTACACACATGGAGTGGAAGGTAGCAATTAAGCAATCTTGGGTAGCTGGGTTGAGTGCTGCTGCCCGTTCCTTCATCTCCCGCGCCGCCTTATTGGTAAAGGTAATGGCTAGGATATTCCAAGGATTGACCATCTTTTCATCAATCAAATAAGCAATGCGGTGGGTCAAGACACGAGTCTTTCCTGAACCAGCCCCCGCCATAATCAACAAGGGACCTTCTGTCGTCTGGACCGCTTCGGCCTGACGGTCATTCATACCGTTTAATAAGGGATTCATCTTCTATCCTTTCAATGTAAAATCAAACTGAAAATCAATGCTTCCATTATATCAAAATTCGAGTGAATTTGTTATCGAAAAGGCAACTGTCCTCAATTGAAATTCAAGTGTGAAAAAGCTATAATAGTAGTCTAGAAAGGAGCAGCCATGCACAATCATCCAAGCGACAATCTCAAACTTGCCGAACGAGGCGCCCTCCTAGCAATTGCCACCTACATTGGCCTATCCGTTACAAAAATCATTGCAGGTGCGACACTGACATCCTCCAGTTTGACGGCGGATGGTTTCAACAACGTCTCCGATATCGTTGCCAATCTAGCAGTCTTAATCGGCCTACGCATGGCAAGAAAACCAGCGGATAAGGACCACCGCTTCGGCCATTGGAAGATTGAAGATCTGGCCAGTCTGATTACCTCTTTCATCATGTTTTTTGTCGGTTTCAATGTCCTTATTGATACGGCTCAAAAAATCATTAACAAGGAAGAAACCTTGATTGATCCTGTGGGTGCTGTTGTTGGAATTGTATCGGCCATCATCATGTTTGGTGTTTATCTTTACAATAAAAACCTAGCCAAAAGGGTAAAATCCAAAGCTCTGGATGCGGCTGCCAAGGACAATCTCTCGGATGCCATCACTTCTCTGGGCACATCGGTTGCTATTATTGCCAGCTCCCTGAAGTTTCCTATCGTTGATAAGCTAGCAGCCATTATTATTACTTTTTTCATTTTGAAAACAGCCTATGATATTTTTATGGAATCCTCCTTCAGCCTGTCAGATGGCTTTGATCAAGACCTTTTAGATGATTACAAGCGTGCCATTCTGGAAATTCCTAAAATCACACGCGTCAAATCCCAGCGTGGCCGAACCTATGGTAGCAATATCTATCTGGATATTATACTGGAAATGAGTCCTGACCTTTCTGTCTTTGAAAGTCATCAAATCGCTGATCAGGTAGAGGATATGCTCAAGGAAGACTTTGGGGTCTTCGATATTGATATTCATATTGAGCCAGCCCCTATTCCTGAAGATGAGATTCTGGATAATGTCTATCAAAAGCTCCTGATGCGTGAGCAATTAGTTGACCAAGGCAGTCAATTGGATGCACTCTTATCTTCCGATTTTGTCTACATTTCCCAAGATGGTCGCCAGCTGAACAAAGAGGAATTTCAACTAGAGAGAGACCAAACTTCTCCTATTAAAAATTTAGAAATTACATCTGTCAGCCAAAAGACCAAGCTGATTCGCTATCAAATCGGGGATGTCATCCATACCAGCCTCTGGCGTCGCCACGAAGTCTGGCAAAACATCTTCCACCAAGAAACACGAAAAAACAACTAGCAGAAAACTAGTTGTTTTTATATGCTTTCACTTGATCTGTTGCAATATCCTCTCCAAACCACTTTTTAGCGATTTTCTGGAATTCTCCCTCTTGGTATAATTTCCCGAAAGCAGCATTTACTTTTTCTACTAAAGTATGGTCCGCCTTTCTAGCTCCGACCGCAAAGGACTCACTCTCAAATCCAACTGAAAAGACTGAATATTGATCTAAAATTCCTTCTTCTGTCAGATAATAATTGGCATAAACGCGGTCAATCAAGAGACCATCAATTCGGTCGTTTTGCAAGTCAATCAAAGCCTCGTTGAAGCTTTGGTACTGAGTCGCTGTATGATTTTTGACAAAGGTTTTCAATATTTCAGGATTGCTTTCAAATGCTACATAGCCAGAAGATCCCGTTTGGGCACCCAATACTTTTCCTGCCATATCACTGGCCTGTGAGATATGAGAGGACTTTTTGCTGACCAAAACCTGCTCATTTTTCATATAAGGAATGGTAAATTGTACCTTTTCCATTCGCTCATCCGTCGCGGAATAGCCATTCCAGATAAGGTCAATCGTGCCGTTGGTCAACTCTGTTTCTTTCATATCCCAATCAATCGGCTGCCACTTCACCTCAATCCCATATTCCTTAAAGACAGCATTGGCCAAATCAATGTCAAACCCTGCATAAGTGCCATCTTTTTGCTCAAATCCCATGGGGACAAAGGTATTATCAAAGCCGATTGTAATCTGTTTTTTCTCCTCGTACTTGCTCCAGTTATCCAAGCTGGGATCACTGACATTGGAACTACAAGCACTAAGCAGGAAAGTTAGGAGCAGGGGCAGACAGGTCAAAAGAATATTCTTTAGTTTCATTCGGACCTCCCTTATTTTGGTATGACTTTGAGAATAGAATCCGCAATGTTTTCCGCAAACTGCAAATCATGTGTGACCACAATCTGCGTCATTCCCATTTCACGATTTTGAAGGATGAGTTTTTCTACTTCCAAGCGTAAGGCAGGATCCAAGGCAGAAGTCGGCTCATCATATCCGATAATTTCTGGATTAATCATCATAGCACGAGCCAAAGCGACCCGCTGTTTTTGCCCTCCTGACAGCGAATAAGGGTAGGCATTGGCATGCTCGGACAAGCCTAAGCGAGCCAACAAGCCCTGCGCCTTCTCTTCAGCTTCTTCTTTGGAAATGTTCATTGTATGTATTGGTGATAAGGTCAAATTTTCCAAGACAGACAAATGAGGAAAGAGCTGAAAATCTTGAAAGACAAAGCCTAGAAGATTACGCTTTTCAAGCTCTGCGACATCCAAAATCTCTCCATTATAAATTACTTGTCCCGAATCAATTGTCTCCAAACCTGCCAGCATACGCAGAAGGGTCGTCTTCCCTCCGCCTGAAGGTCCAACAATGGCCAATACTTGCTTTTCAGGCACGATTAAATTAAAATCCTTTAGAATCTGCTTATCACCAAATTTTTTACTAATATTTCGTAATTCTAACATAATAGCACCTACTTATAATAACTAAATTTCTTTTCGACCTGTTTTGAAACCAGCGTAGCCAGACCGATTAAGACTAAATAAATCAAGCCTGCAACAAACATCGGTGCCAGACTGGCATCTCGGTTAGCCGCTGTACGACTGGCCAAAATCAAGTCTGAAATGCCTAAAGCATACACCAAAGAGGTATCTTTCACCAAAGTCATGACTTCATTAAATACGCTTGGTAGCACAATTTTTACGACCTGCGGCAAAATAATCAGGCGAATCGTCTGAACTGGAGTAAACTTCAAAACCTTTGCAGCTTCATACTGTCCAGTCGGAATGGAAGAAATACCGCCACGGAAAATCTCCGCAAAATAAGCTGCGTAGTTTAGTGTAAAGGCAATAATAGCTGCCGGAATCCGATCCAGCCGAACGCCGATACTTGGCAAAACATAGTAAATAAAGATTAACTGCAATAAAAGCGGCGTCCCACGCATAATCCAAATGTAAATATGGAGCAGCCATTGCAGGGGCTTCAAGCGAATTTGCATCGAAAAAGCCAGCATAATTCCCAAAGGAATCGAAAAAACCAAGACCAAAGCAAACACTTGCAAGGTAGTTGCCGCTCCACTTAGAAGACTGGATAAAATTTCCAAAATATAGTTCATTCTCTTCCTCCTAAATAAATATTTTACCATTATAACAGAATCTCAGGAAAATACAGGCAGATATTGCAAAAAATTTATAGGAAGAAAATCGAAATCAAAAAAGAAAGATTTTCGAAACTTTTGGGGCGGAGTTAGGGAAAATATAACAAAAACCCTTGTAAATCAAGGGTTTTAAGTATGGTTTAATGTCCCCTGCCGGAATCGAACCAGCAACTACTCCTTAGGAGGGAGTTGTTATATCCATTGAACTAAGGGAGCTAGATA
>ERZ772909.426-NODE-426-length-26639-cov-6.160322_pt1 | contig 26639 bp, 18 predicted proteins | sample MGYA00511137_ERZ772909 | MGnify/ENA primary metagenome ERZ772909 (study PRJEB29015, sample SAMEA2738095) | human oral metagenome | biome: human oral; feature: human-associated habitat; material: saliva | place: China | collected 2270 ... | reverse complement strand
TGGAGTTAGTAGAGAAGGAATTGACTTTAATTCTTTAGATGAAGAGGAGGTACATCTATTCTTTGTATTTGCTTCTCCTAATAAAGACAGCCATATATATTTGAAGGTTTTAGCTAGAATTTCAAGACTTATAAGAGAAGAAGATTTTAGAGAAGCCTTATTTAATTGTAAAACAGCAAAAGAAGTTATAGAATGCATAAAAGAAAAAGAAGATTAGGAGGTTTTTATATAAAATGAAGTGTCCTTTTTGTAGTTCAGAAGATACAAAAGTAGTTGACAGCAGAACAATGATAGATGGCTCTACAAAGAGAAGAAGGGAATGTAATAATTGCCTTAAAAGATTTAGTACTTACGAAAGATTTGAAGAAAGTCAAATATATGTAGTAAAAAAAGATAATAGACGTGTTAAATACGATAGAGAAAAACTTTTGAGAGGTCTTACTTTTGCAACTGTAAAGAGAAATGTAAGCAGAGAAGAACTTGAAAAAATTATTTCTGATATAGAAAGAGGCTTACAGAACTCTTTAGTTAGTGAAATCAGTAGTAAAGAATTAGGAGAAAAAGTTCTAGAAAAATTAAGAGATCTAGATCAAGTTGCCTATGTTAGATTTGCTTCTGTATATAAAGAATTTGATGATATTAAATCTTTTATAGAAATTGTTGAACAAATAAAAAAAGATTAAAGGAGAAATTTTATAATAATGAAAATTATTTTTATGGGTACACCTACATTTGCTCTTCCAAGTTTGGAGAAGTTAAATGCAAGGTATGAACTTTTATCAGTATTCACAAAAATTGATAAAGTCAATGCTAGAGGAAATAAAATAATCTATTCACCAATAAAAGATTTTGCCCTAGCTAATAATTTAAAAATTTATCAACCTGAAAATTTTAAAGATAATGCTTTAATAGATGAAATCAGAGCTATGGAGCCTGATTTAATAGTTGTTGTAGCCTATGGAAAAATTTTACCTAAAGAAGTTTTAGATATTCCAAAATATGGGGTTATCAATTTGCACTCTTCTCTATTACCTAGATTTAGAGGAGCTGCTCCTATCAATGCTGCAATAATACATGGAGATAGTAAAAGTGGAGTATCTATAATGTATGTTGAGGAAGAATTAGATGCTGGTCCTGTTATACTTCAAAAAGAAACAGAAATTTCAGATGAGGATACTTTCTTAACTCTACATGATAGACTGAAAGATATGGGAGCTGATTTATTAGTTGAGGCTATTGAACTTATAAAAGATAATAAAGTTGAGCCTAAAGTTCAAGATAAGAATTTAGTTACTTTTGTAAAACCTTTTAAAAAGGAAGATTGCAAAATAGATTGGACTAAAACAAGTAGAGAAATCTTTAACTTTGTAAGAGGAATGAACCCTGCTCCAACTGCTTTTTCTATGCTTGATAAGTCAATTATAAAGATATATGAAACAATAATCTATGATAAGACTTATGAAAATGCAAGTTGTGGTGAAGTTGTTGAATATCTAAAAGGTAAAGGTCCTGTTGTAAAAACAGCTGATGCTAGTCTTATAATAAGTTCTGCTAAACCAGAAAATAAGAAACAAATATCTGGAGTAGACTTAATAAATGGAAAATTTTTAAAAATAGGTGAGAAACTATGTTAATGGATGGTAAAGAGTTAGCTAAAGATATTAAAATAAAGCTAAAAAATGAAATAGATGATATCAAAAGAATTTATGGTGTCACTCCTGCTGTTGCCTCTATCTTAGTTGGAGATGACCCTGCTTCTCAAGTCTATATTAATTCACAAATAAAATCATATCAAGATTTAGGGATAGCAGTTCATAAATACTCTTTTAGTAAAGAAATATCTGAGGCTTATCTTTTAAACTTAATTGATAAATTAAATAAAGATACTGAGGTTGATGGTATAATGATAAACTTACCTCTACCTCCTCAAATAAATGCTACAAAAGTATTAAATAGGATTAAATTAATAAAAGATGTTGATGGTTTTAAGGCTGAAAATCTAGGTTTATTATTCCAAAACAGTGAGGATTTTATATCTCCATCAACTCCAGCAGGTATAATGGCCTTAATAGAAGGTTATAATATTGATTTAGAAGGTAAAGATGTTGTTGTTGTTGGAAGAAGTAATATCGTTGGGAAACCTGTTGCTGCCTTAGTTTTAAATAATCATGGAACTGTTACTATTTGTAATAGTCACACTAAAAATTTAGCAGAAAAAACTAAAAATGCTGATGTCTTGATTTCAGCTGTAGGAAAACCTAAATTTATCACAGAGGATATGGTAAAAGAAGGGGCTGTAGTTATTGATGTAGGTATAAATAGAGTTAATGGAAAATTAGAGGGAGATGTCGACTTTGAGAATGTTCAAAAGAAAACATCATATATTACTCCTGTGCCAGGTGGAGTTGGAGCTTTAACTGTGGCAATGTTGCTTTCAAATATATTAAAATCATTTAAAGCAAACAGAGGAATTATTTAATTAGGAGGGACAGTGGCTGCAAAATCAAAGGATAAAGACAATAAAGAATTTTATATTGTTGACAAGAGAATTTTACCTAAATCTATTCAAAATGTAATAAAGGTTAATGATTTAATATTAAAGACTAAAATGTCTAAATACAGTGCTATAAAGAAGGTTGGAATAAGTAGAAGTACTTATTATAAATATAAAGACTTCATAAAACCATTTTATGAAGGTGGAGAAGATAAAGTTTACAGCTTACATCTATCATTAAAAGATAGAGTTGGAATTTTATCTGATGTTTTAGATGTAATCGCTAAAGAGAAAATAAGTATACTAACAGTGGTTCAAAATATGGCAGTTGATGGAATAGCAAAATCAACTATACTTATTAAGCTAACTCAAAGTATGTTAAAGAAAGTTGATAAAATTATATCTAAAATTGGTAAACTAGAAGGTATTGCAGATATTAGAATATCAGGAAGTAATTAATAAAATATAAATAAGGAAGGTGTATGGCTAATTGGACACGTATCTTAATGTGTTAATATTGGTAATTTTAATTTTATTGTCAGGATTTTTTTCAGCATCGGAGACTGCATTGTCAGCTTATAGATCTAATTATTTAGAAAAATTAGATGAAGAAAAACATCCTAAAAGATATGCGGTAATGAAAAAATGGTTAAAGGATCCTAATTCTATGTTGACAGGGATAGTTATAGGAAATAATGTGGTTAATATCTTAGCTTCATCTTTAGCTACTGTTGTCATAGTAAATTATTTTGGAAATAAAGGTTCTTCTGTAGCTTTAGCTACAGCTATAATGACTATATTGATCTTAATTTTTGGAGAAATAAGTCCTAAACTTATGGCGAGAAATAATAGTGCTAAGATAGCTGAAGGAGTTTCAGTTATTATATATGTTCTTTCTATTATATTCACTCCTTTTGTCTACTGTTTGATATTTATATCAAGATTTGTAGGTAGAATACTAGGGGTTAATATGGAAAGTCCTCAACTTCTGATAACAGAAGAAGATATTATTTCTTATGTCAATGTTGGAAATGCTGAAGGTATCATTGAAGAAGATGAAAAAGAAATGATACACTCTATAGTTACTCTAGGTGAAACAAGTGCTAAAGAAGTAATGACACCTAGAACTTCAATGTTTGCACTTGAAGGTGAAAAAACAATAAATGAAATATGGGATGAAATAACTGAAAATGGTTTTTCAAGAATACCAGTTTATGAAGAAACTATAGATAATATCATTGGAATACTTTATGTAAAAGATTTGATGGAACATGTTAAAAACAATGAATTAGACATTCCTATTAAGCAATTTGTAAGATCGGCATATTTTGTTCCTGAAACAAAATCTATAATAGAAATTTTAAAAGAATTTAGAACTTTGAAAGTTCATATTGCTATGGTTTTAGATGAATATGGTGGAGTTGTTGGACTTGTTACCATAGAAGATTTAATAGAAGAAATTGTTGGTGAAATTAGAGATGAATATGATGATGAAGAGGATAGTTTCTTTAAGAAAATAGCAGACAATGAATATGAAGTTGATGCTATGACAGACATAGAAACAATAAATAAAGAACTAGAATTAGAGTTACCTATTTCAGAAGATTATGAAAGCCTAGGAGGACTTATCGTTACAACTACAGGAAAAATTTGTGAAGTTGGAGATGAAGTCCAAATAGATAATATTTATTTAAAAGTTTTAGAAGTAGATAAAATGAGAGTTTCTAAAGTCTTTATAAAGATTTTAGAAGAAGAAGAAAATAAAGAGGAAGAATGAGATTAAAAAAGAATTTTTACACTGGTTTACTTATGATATTACCAATCGTAATAACATATTATATATTTAATTGGCTATTTAATCTAGCATTTAGGATTATAAATAATACTATAATTATAAAAATTCTAAAAAGATTGGTTGATTTTGGTTTTGGAGAGAAAGCAGATACTTTCTATATGCAAGTATCAGTATATATAGCTGCTTTCTTAATAATATTTTTGTCTATAACTGTTCTTGGTTATATGACAAAAGTAGTTTTTTTCTCAAAAATCATAAGAAGAGCAATAGATATATTAGAAAGAATTCCAATTATAAAAACTGTGTACTCAACATCTAAGCAAATTATAGGTATTGTATATTCAGACAATGGAGAAAGTGTATATAAAAAAGTGGTAGCTGTGGAATTTCCAAGAAAAGGACTTTATGCTATAGGTTTCCTAACTGCTGATAAAAATACAGCCTTAAAAGAAATTTTACCAGATAAGGAAATAGTAAATGTCTTTATTCCAACGGCACCTAACCCAACTTCAGGTTTCTTATTGTGTCTTCCTAAAGAGGAAGTACATTATTTGAATATGTCAGTTGAATGGGCATTTAAACTTATAGTTTCAGGTGGTTATATTACAGAAGATGTAGTTAAACATAATGAGCAAAAAGCAGAGCAGAAAACAGAAGAAAATAACTAAAAAGGAGCTATAGCTATGAAAAAGATGATGACAATAGTTATATTAAGTTTTTTATTTTTAGCTTGTTTTAACAGTCAGAAAGAAAAAAATTATAATTTTATTAAGGGTTTGAATGAATATCAGAAGAATGATAAGGTTTCTGCCTTAGAGAACTATAAAAAAGCCTATGAAATGGATAAAAATAACATTGTTTTACTCAATGAAATAGCTTACCTGTATGTTGATTTAGGAAATTATGAAGAAGCTGAAGCTTATTATAAAAAGGCTTTGGAAATAAAACCTAATGATGAAAATTCTTTAAAGAATTTACTACAATTACTATATTTTCAAGATAAGAGAATTGAAATGAAAAAATATATTCCTTTTATCATTGATAAAAATAGCTTCACTTATAATCTTAGTAATTTTAGAGTGGCAATTTTAGAAAATGATGAAATGGAAGTAGAAAAATCTTTATTAAGAATAAGTTCAAATGATAAATTTTTAGAAGAGTACAATGAAAGTTTTTATGCAGAATTAGCTAGTGTTGCTGGTCTATCAAATGAAACAATAAAATATTCTAATATTATTTTTGAAAAAGCATATAAAAAATATGCAAATAAAAATATAGTGGATACATATTCTAATTTCTTAATAGAGATAAAAGAGTATAGAAAAGCTGAAGATATTTTAATGAAATATATTGTTAATAATGAAAATAATTTAGATGAGTATGCACTTTTAAAAACATTGTATACAAAAGAAAATAATAAAGAAAAATTAGAAAATTTAAAAAAGATTTTAAAAAATAAGATTTAGATTCCAATGTTTTTAATAAATTTATATATAGAGTAGATAGGAGAGAAAATGAATTTAAAAGATTACGTAGCATCAATAGAAAATTATCCAAAAGAAGGTATAATATTTAGAGATATTACACCTCTTATGAATAATGGAGAAGCATATAAATATGCAACTGAAAAAATTGTTGAATTTGCAAGACAACATAATATAGATATAGTTGTTGGTCCTGAAGCAAGAGGATTTATATTTGGTTGTCCTGTATCATATGCTTTGGGTGTAGGTTTTGCACCTGTTAGAAAACCAGGTAAATTACCTCGTGAAGTAGTTGAACATGCTTATGATTTAGAATACGGTTCAAACAAACTATGTTTACATAAAGATGCTATAAAACCTGGACAAAAAGTATTAGTTGTTGATGACTTACTTGCAACAGGTGGAACTGTAGAAGCAACAATAAAATTAGTTGAAGAATTAGGTGGAGTAGTAGCTGGTTTAGCGTTTTTAATAGAACTTGTAGACTTAAAAGGTAGGGACAAATTAAATAATTATCCTATGATTACATTAATGCAATATTAATTAGAGAGAAGGTATATTATGATGAACTATTGGGAACAATTATTAGAAAAAGCAAAAGCAAATCACTTAAATTATGATTTTGACAAACTTAAATTAGCTTTGGCTTTCGCAGAAGAAAGTCACCAAGGACAATACAGAAAATCAGGTGATGATTATATCATTCACCCTGTTGAAGTTGCAAAAATTTTAATGGATATGAAAATGGATACTGACACAGTTGTGGCAGGTCTTTTGCATGATGTTGTGGAAGACACGTTGATTCCTATAGCAGACATCAAATATAACTTCGGAGATACTGTTGCAGTCCTTGTAGATGGAGTTACTAAGTTAAAAGCATTGCCTAATGGTACAAAAAATCAAGCTGAAAACATAAGAAAGATGATTTTAGCAATGGCTGAGAATATAAGAGTTATCCTTATAAAATTAGCTGATAGACTTCATAATATGAGAACTTTAAAATTTATGAAGCCTGAGAAACAACAGGCTATATCAAAAGAAACTCTAGATATTTATGCTCCTCTTGCACATAGACTAGGTATGGCAAAAATAAAATCTGAGCTTGAGGATTTAAGTTTCAGTTATTTACATCATGAAGAGTATCTGGAAATAAAAAGATTAGTTGAAAACACAAAAGAAGAAAGAAAAGACTATATAGATAATTTCATTAGAACTATGAAAAGAACTTTAGTTGACTTAGGACTTAAAGCTGAGGTTAAAGGAAGATTTAAACATTTTTATAGTATCTATAAAAAGATGTATCAAAAAGGTAAAGAATTTGATGATATCTATGACTTAATGGGAGTTAGGGTAATAGTTGAAGACAAGGCAGCCTGTTATCATATCCTAGGTATAGTACATAGTCAATATACTCCTGTTCCAGGAAGATTTAAAGACTATATAGCTGTGCCTAAATCAAATAACTATCAATCTATCCATACAACTATAGTTGGACCTTTAGGAAAATTTATTGAAATACAAATTAGAACTAAGGACATGGATGATATAGCTGAAGAAGGTATCGCTGCTCACTGGAACTATAAGGAAAATAAGAAAACTTCTAAAGATGATAATATCTATGGTTGGCTTAGACATATCATAGAATTTCAAAAAGAATCTGACTCTACTGAAGATTTTATTGAAGGAGTTACAGGAGATATAGATAAGGGAACAGTTTTTACATTTTCTCCTAAAGGGGATATTATAGAGCTTCCAGTTGGAGCTACTGCCCTTGACTTTGCTTTTGCAGTTCACACTCAAGTCGGATGTAAGTGTGTTGGAGCTAAAGTAAATGGAAGAATGGTTACGATAGATCATAAACTTCGTAGTGGAGATAAGGTTGAGATTATAACTTCTAAAAATTCTAAAGGACCGAGTGTTGATTGGCTCGATATTGTTATAACACATGGAGCTAAAGGTAAGATCAGAAAATTTTTAAAAGATGAAAATAGAGAAAGTGTAATTAAAATTGGAAAAGATAGTTTGGAAAAAGAAACTTCTAAAATGGGACTTTCTTTAAAAGATTTAGAGAATGATCCTACTCTAAAGAAACATATGGAAAAAAATAATCTCCAATCTATGGATGAATTTTATTTTTACATAGGAGAAAAGAGAAGCAGATTTGATATTTTAATTGCAAAAATAAAGGCTCAACTTGAAAAAGAAAGAGTTGCTTCAACTTTAACGATAGATGAGGTCTTGAAGAAAAAAGAAGAAAAAAGAAAAGAAGGAAAGAATGATTTTGGTATTGTAATTGACGGTATCAATAACACTTTAATTAGATTTGCAAAATGTTGTACACCTTTGCCTGGAGATGAAATTGGAGGCTTTGTTACAAAACTTACTGGAATTACAGTACACAGAAAAGATTGTTCAAATTTTCATTGTATGGTAGAAAAAGATCCTTCAAGAGAAATTCTTGTTAAATGGGATGAAAATCTTTTAGATGCAAAGTTGAATAAATATAATTTTACTTTTTCTGTTTTGCTTCATGATAGACCAAGCATCTTGATGGATATTGTAAATTTAATTGGAAATCATAAAATTAATATTACTTCGTTAAATTCTTATGATATTAAATTAAACGGAGATAAGGTTATAAAAGTAAAAATATCAGTTGAAATAAAAGGAAAAACAGAATACGATTATCTACTTAATAATATTTTAAAGATAAAGGATGTTATTTCTGTTGAACGTTAGTGAGGAAAAATGAAATTACCAGTTATATATGAATTAGAAGATAAGGATGGAAAGGCTAGAGTTGGAAAAATTACAACTCCACACGGAGAAATAGAAACTCCTGTTTTTATGCCAGTGGGAACACAGGCAACTGTCAAGGCCATGTCTAAGGAAGAGCTTTTAGATATAGGCAGTGAAATAATTTTAGGAAATACTTACCATCTTTATTTGAGACCAAATGATGAACTTATTGCAAGACTTGGAGGACTTCATAAGTTTATGAATTGGAACAAACCTATACTTACAGACAGTGGTGGCTTTCAAGTATTTAGTTTAGGGGCATTGAGAAAAATTAAAGAAGAAGGAGTGTATTTTAGCTCTCATATTGATGGCTCAAAACATTTTATCTCTCCAGAGAAATCAATACAAATTCAAAATAATTTAGGTTCAGACATTGTTATGCTTTTTGATGAATGTCCACCAGGACTTTCGACAAGAGAATATATTATTCCATCTATTGAGAGAACAACAAGATGGGCAAAGAGATGCGTAGAAGCTCATCAAAATAAAGATAAGCAAGGATTGTTTGCTATTGTTCAAGGTGGAATTTACGAAGATTTAAGACAAAAAAGTTTAGACGAATTATCGGAAATGGATGAACATTTTTCAGGTTATGCCATAGGTGGACTTGCTGTTGGAGAACCAAGAGAAGATATGTATAGAATTTTAGATTATATTGTTGAAAAATGTCCTGAAAATAAGCCAAGATATTTGATGGGGGTTGGAGAACCTGTTGATATGTTGAATGCAGTTGGAAGTGGTATTGATATGATGGACTGTGTTCAACCAACAAGACTTGCAAGACACGGTACAGTGTTTACAAAAAATGGTAGACTTATAATTAAAAATAAAAAATATGAAGAAGATACAAGACCTTTAGATGAAGAATGTGATTGTTATGTTTGTAAAAATTATACGAGGGCATATATCAAACATTTGATTAAAGTTCAAGAAATTTTAGGAGTTCGTTTGACATCTTATCATAATTTACATTTTTTAATTAGACTAATGAAAGATGCAAGACAAGCAATAAAAGAAAAGAGATTTAAAGAGTTTAAAGAAAATTTTATAGCTAGATATGAAGGAAAAATTTAGAACTTTTACTTTCTTAAGATAACAACTTATGTAAAATTTTATTTAAATAAATATACAGAAGAAAGAAGGAGGGGGATTTAGTGGAAGAGATAGTTGAATTATTGGAAAGTAATAGACTTTCAGAACTAAAAGAAATTTTGATTAAGGAAAATCCGATAGATGTTGCTGAAGTTTTTGAGGACTTCCCAAGAGAGAAAAATTTGATTATATTTAAATTATTGCCGAAAGATTTTTCTTCAGAACTATTTTCATATTTGCCTCCTGAAAAACAACAAGAGGTTATAGAAAATATAACAGACGAAGAAATTAAATTCATTATCGAAGATATGTATCTTGATGATACGGTTGACTTTATCGAAGAGATGCCAGCAAATATAGTTGATAAAATTTTGAAAAATACCTCTCATGATAAAAGAAAATTGATAAATCAAATGTTAAAGTATGAAGAAAATTCTGCAGGTAGTGTGATGACAGTGGAGTATGTATCTTTTAAAGATACTTATACTGTTAAACAAGCTATAGATTATTATAGAAAAATTGCAATTGATAAAGAAGAAACAGATATTTGTTTTATCACGGATGAGAAAAGAAAATTGATTGGACTTATTTCATTAAAAACTTTGATATTATCAAAAGATGATTCAAATATTAAAGATGAGATGGATACAAATTTTGTTAGTGTGATGACGAAAGACGACCAAGAAGAAATAGCATCGTTATTCAGAAAATATGATATTACAACAATGCCTGTTGTGGATAATGAAGATAGACTTGTTGGAGTTATCACAGTCGATGATATCGTTGACGTTATCGACCAAGAAAATACAGAAGATATTCAAAAAATGGCGGCTATGAACCCATCTGATGAAGAATATTTAAAAGAATCTGTTTTTTCTTTGGCAAAACATAGAATTTTATGGCTACTAGTTTTGATGATATCAGCAACATTTACAGGATTAGTTATAAAAAAATATGAAGATATTTTACAATCAGCTGTTTATTTAGCTGTGTTTATACCTATGCTTATGGATACAGGTGGAAATGCTGGATCACAATCAGCAACTCTTGTAATTCGTGGAATAGCTCTTGAAGAAATTGAATTTTCAGATATAGGGAAAGTTGTTTGGAAAGAACTGCAAGTTAGTATTATTGTTGGATTTATTTTGTCAGCATTTAATTTTGTAAGAATTTACTATTTTACAAAATCGAGAATAGAAACATCACTTGTCGTTGCAATCAGTATGTTTTTAACAGTAATAATGGCAAAAGTTATTGGTGGTGTGCTTCCACTTGTGGCAAAGTCTTTAAAGATTGACCCTGCTATAATGGCAAGTCCACTTATCACAACAATAGTTGACACAGCAGCACTTATTATTTATTTTAAATTGTCAGTAATATTTTTAAATATATAAAATTAAAGTTATTAGAAGGGTAGATTTTTAATGAAAAAAAATTTAGAAGCATTAGAAAAAATTTATGAATTACGTTATAAGACAGGAAAGGTACATTTATTTTACAGTATCAACAAGTTAGTTGGAAAGTTTGGAGATACAGTTGCTCTTGATAAAATTTATGTGAGCAAAGATTATTTATCTTATTTATCTGAAAAAATGTTCCAAGATAAAGATAGAATAACAGGATATTTTGGAGGAAACAATAAATTTTTAAGATTAAGTCTTGTTCAAGAATTTATGGGAGATTATGAAAAAGATATTGCTCAAGAAATAAAAGATGATTTTATGGATATGAAACAATTTAATTCTTCTGTATTTAAGCCTGTGAAACAAAGAATAGAAGCTTTAAAAGAAAATGAAGCTGAAGATATAAGTTTTGAAGATATTGAACTTATGGAAGGTTATTTAAAAAATTGGAAAAGACTTTTAGATAAGATTAGATATTTTATTCCGGAAGAATTTTATGGAAGAAAAAATAATTATCTTTATACAGTTTTGTTGAATTATATAAAATTTTTAGAAAATTTATACCCACAATATGAAGCTGGTATGAAATATTTAGAAGAGATAAAATAAAATTTAGTTCCTACTGAAAAGTAGGAACTTTTTTTGTTTGGTTGTATAATAAATAGTGTTGATGGAAGAAATTTCTATCAATGCCATTTTTTAATAAAAAAAGTTGAGACAATAAAATTTTCCGGTTATTTGTCAAATAGTGTTGATAAAAATTTTTAAATCTTTATAAATTTAAAATATACTTTACAAATATTATTTACTATGTTAGAATTAATCAAATATTTTTATTGGGGGTATATTGTGAAAAAAGTCTTTTGTTTGTTAAGTTTTCTTGGGGTATTTTCAAATTCTTTTTCTAACAATTTAGATACAAATTTTGAAAATGATACCAAAAATTTTAGACAAGAAAATTTATTAATGGAGCAAAAGATAAAAGACAATGAACTAAAAAATTTTAATCCAACTGATATCAAAATTGAAGAGTTAGAAGTTAATAACGAGAATGAAAATAAATTTTTAATAAATAATATTAATATCACAGACAGTGATAATCTTTTATCTTTTTCAGAGAAAGATAAAGTTATTAATAAATATGTAAATAGAGAATTAGGAGCTAGTGATATTAAAAATATACTAACAGAACTTACAAATAAAATAGTTCTTAAAGGATACTCAACAAGTAGTGTGGGAATAAGAAAGAATGATTTGTCAACAGGTATCTTAGATTTAGAAATAGTTGCTGGAAAGATTGAAGCAGTTGTTTTTAATGAAGAGGATAACTTGGATAAGATAAAGAAATTCTTTCTTTTTTCATTTAAAGAAAATGATATTTTAAATATTCGTGATATTGATACAACTTCAGAAAATTTTAATTATCTACAAGCAAATAATATATCTATTGAAATCTTACCTGGAACAAAAGAAAATTATTCTATCATAAAAGCAACAAATATTATGAAAGATAAATTTACAATAGGACTCACAACAAATAATCACGGCGAAAATTATCAAGATGCTTTTTGGAGAGGAGGAACATATTTTAATATTGACAGCCCCTTAGGTATTGGAGATAATTTTTACTTTTCATATACAAGCGTTCACAAGAAAGATCCTGACAGAAGTTGGAAAGATGTTCCTGATGTACCAAGTCCAGGGGAAATTTTACCAATAGGACCTAAGGGCTATGAGCCAAGCAAAGGAGATACCTTACCAAACAAAAGAAGACTTGATATGTTTAATCTGCGCTATACAACAAAATTCAGAAACAATACTTTGAAATTTACATTTAGTAAAACTCTTAAAGATACTAGTTTCTATGCTTTTAATACGGTTTATGATTTAAAATCTTCAAATGATAGCTTTGCTCTTGATTTAGAAAGAATGATTTGGAGAAATCAAAAATCTAAATTGAGTTTAGATTTAGGAATAAAAACAAAACATAGTCAAAACTATTTAGAAAGAGCAACTCTATATGATAGAAGATTAACAATAGGAAACATTGGTTTAAATTATACGACAACAGTTATGAAAGGAATATTAGGTTTAAATTTGATCTATGAGAGAGGTTTGACTGATTTTGGTGCTGAGCGAGATACAAATAAAATAGATACTACACCAAAGGCACAATTTAAAAAATACAATTTCACTGCAACATATTACAAACCATTAACTGAAAGAATAGTATCAAGAACAAATTTAATAAGTTCATACTCCTCTGATGTTCTTTATCCATCAGAAAAGCAATCAGTAGGTGGTTTAGGAAGTGTTCCTGGATATCATAGAAAAGATAATCTAAGTGGAGATAAGGCAATAGAAATTGGAGAAGAATTATCATACAATTACAAAATAAATAACTTAGGAACTTTAAGTCCATACATATCATATTCGTATGGAGCAATAGAAAACAATAGAGACAAGTCAAAATATGGAACTGGTTATGCGACAGGTGGACTTGTTGGTGTAAGATATTCTGCAAAATATTTAGATTTTGATTTTGGATATGCAAAAGCTTTCAAACATTCTGCATATTTAAAACCGAAAAACTATGAAATATATTTCTCAGCAAATTTAAAATATACATTTTAATAAAAGGAAGGTAATATGTTAAAAAAATTAAACAAAAAATTAATTGCAATATTCTTTGAAGTTTTGTTGACAACTAATATTTTTGCTTCATCACTAGTATTAGATCCAAATTCAAAAAATAATACTAAACTTGATGTTTCAGCCACAGGTATTCCAATAGTTAATATTTCAACACCAAATTCTCGTGGTGTTAGTGTTAATGATTTTTTAGAATACAATGTTGATAAAAAAGGACAAGTGCTTAACAATGCAGACAATGTTGGAAGATCTCATCTTGCTGGACTTATCAATTCAAATCCTAATTTAGCTCCTAATCAAGCAGCAGGCTTAATTGTTCTTCAAGTAAATGGCGCTAATCGTTCGGATATTGAGGGATATATTGAAGCTTTAAGTAGAGAAAAAGTTAACGTTATCCTTTCAAACCAAAATGGAATATATTTTGATGGTGCAGGTACAATAAATATTAAAAACTTTACAGCAACAACAGGTAAAGTAAATCTTCAAAATGGAGATTATGTTGGAATTGATGTAGAGAAAGGGAGAGTTGTAATTGGTCCTAAAGGTTTTGATGGTACAAATGCTGATTATGTATCTATCATTTCAAAAGCACTTGAATTACAAGGAAGCTTAGTTGCAAATAAATTAGATGTTGTTGCTGGTTCAAATATTGTAGATAAAGATGGAAATATCACAAATAAAAATGCAGTTAATAACTCTGTTGCAATAGATGCACACGAACTGGGGAGTATGTATGCTGGTCAAGTTAAATTGATAGTTACTGATGAGGGTGCTGGAGTTAAATCAGATAGCTTTATCACTTCAAGAAACAAGAAACTTGAAATTACTGCTGATGGAAAAATACATGTTACAAAAATACAAGGTGAAGGTATCGATGTAAAAGCTCGTGATTATGAACAAAATACTTCTGCGCTTTCATCTAAAGATATTAATATATCAGCTAATAGCATTAAATTAAATGGAGATGTTACAAAAACTGCAGGAAATTTAGTTCTTGATGGTAATGTTGAAAACAATGCAAATATTTCAGCCGATGGGAAATTAAATACAAAAAATTTTTCTAATACAAAAACTGTAGTTGTAGGAAAAGAAATTACAACTAATGGGAGTTTCGACAACAGTGGTAAAATTCAATCTAAGGGAGCAATCGCTGTATTTTCAAATGCTAAAAACACTGGAGAGATAGAGGCACTATCTAAAATAGATGTTAAAGGTAATGTAGAAAATCATGGGAAAATTCTAACTGATTCTACATTCACTTCAAAAGATGTAAAGACAACAAACAAATTAATTGCTAAAGATAAAATAGAAATAGGAAATCTTGAAAATTCAGGTTTTATCGGAACAAATAAAAATTTGAAAATAGATGGAAGCTTAAAAAATTCTAAAGATATTCAAGTAACGAATGAAATAACAGTTAAAGGTAATGCACTTAATACTGGTATTATTGCAACTCAATCTTCTTTTACAGCTAAAGATACTAAAACAACAAATAAGTTAGTTGCTAAAGATAAAATACAAGTAGATAATCTTGATAATAGTGGACTTCTTGTAACTGATAGTAAACTTGATGTCAATGGAACTTTAAAAAATTCAGATAAAATTAAAGTCTCAAAAGAAATAACAGTTAAGGATAATGCAGAAAATATTGGAGAAATTTTAACTAACTCATCTTTTTCGGCTAAAGATACAAAGAATACAAATAAATTAAATGCTATCGGAAATATTAATACAGCTAATTTGATTAACGAGGGAGAATTATCAACTCAAAATAAGCTAAATGTTGTAGGAAATTTAACAAATAAAAAAGATATTCAAGTTAAAGATAATATAACTATTACAGGTAATGTTGATAATGATGGAACTATCTTAACTGATGCAAATTTTTCCTCAAAAGATATTAATAATAAGAAAAATTTAATAGCAAGTAAAAATATTTTAAGCGCTAATGTTGATAACTCAGGAGTTTTTGTTTCAGGAGATAAAATTGAAATCAAGGGTTCTCTTAATAACTCAAAAACAGTTGAAACAAAAAAATTATCTGTTGATGGAAATAATTTAACAAATAGTAAGGATATTAAAGCTGAAAATATTTTTGTAAAAACAAATACAACTAAAAATACTGGAGATATTCTATCTTCTAAAGATATAACTATTGAAACTGGAAAATTAGAGAATTCTAAAAAAATTGCAGCACTCAATAATATTTCTGCGAATAATACTAAACTTACGAATAGTGGAGAGATAGTATCAAATAATAAGATAGAATTAAACAATTCAGAACTTAGCAATTCAGATAAAATTCTTTCAAACACTGTTGAAATGAAAAATGCTAAAAATTTCTCAAATACTGGAACAATAAGTGGAGTCGATACAACACTTACAAGTGATCAAGATATAAATCTAGTTGCAGATTTACATGGAGAAAATAACCTTGTAATAAAGGGAAAAAATATCCTGAATAATGGAAAAACAACTTCAGCTAATTCAATAGATATTAAAGCAAATAATTTTACGAATAAAAAAGAATTATCTACTAAAAATTTAAAAATTGTTGCTGATAGTGATGTGGAAAATGAAAATATATTGAGTGGACAAAGTCTTAATATATCAGCTAAAAATATAAATAACAAAGATTTGATAGGCGCAGAAAAAAGCCTTACAATTAATGCAAGTGAAAAAGTTTTAAATAACCAAGGAAAAACTCTTTATTCAAATAACGATTTAACAATAAAGGCTAAAGATATTGAAAACCAAAGAGGAGAAATATTAGCTAAAAATATTAAATTAGAAGGAGCCAATCTTTTAAATAAGGTTGGAACTATTCAGGCATTTAATGATATCAATATAAATGTTGATAATATACAAAATATTGGACAAGTTGATAATCTTGATAATTATGACCATTATTATGAAACTTGGGATTTTGATTATTTAACATCAAGTGAAATTAATGGCTGGAAAAGAGATCTAGGTGGTCCAAGTATTGGAAGAGATCAAAACTCAAGACATAGAGCAAAAGATGATGCAAGACCTAAACAAAGAGATAAGTACCAAGATGTTTCTAGTAGGATGTTAAATGATAAAAATCCTTCTCTACTTTTTTCTAAGTACAAAGATAGAATGGATGAAAATTTGGGAGATGAACCTGGAATAATTCTTAAAACCCAAAGTGCAGAAATTCCAAAAGCAGCTTTAAAAGAAAGATTAATTAGTAAAGCAACAACAAACCATGGAAAAATTTTAGCAGGAAATGATATTAATATTAATTCAAAAAATTTATTGAATAAAGATTCAATAATATCTGCTAAAAATAATATAACAATTAATTCAGATACTTTGAATAATTTAGTAACAACTAGTAAAGATCCTATTCGAGTTAAAACTGGTGAAGAAATTATGGATCTTACAATGAGTTCCAGAGGACTTAAATTTACAAGACATGGAATAAAGTTCCCTAAAGCAACTGCAAATGCAAAGTATACAAGAGATTTTCAAAATGACTGGATAAAAGTAAGAGTTCCTGTTTTAGATGAGTATGGAAACCACTTAACTACTAGCAGTGGGAAAAAAAGATATAAATATATTGATAAGTATGTAGGAAGATATGCTTATGTAACTGCAGATCCTAGTATCATTGAAGGAAAAGAAGTAAATATAACTGGAAATATAGTTGATAACCAAGTTATTGATCCAACTATAACTGAAGGAGATAATAGAATTGATGAGGCACAAGGTAAAATAAGAATAAATAGACCTATTACTCATCAAGAAATAAATTCAAAAAATATTGCTCAAGGAAATTCAAAAACAAATGCAACTGTTAATATTGCTTCAAATCAAATAAATATTCCAACAACAGCAATAAATGATCCGCTAAATTCTTCAGAAAATAGAGCTGAAATATATACTAATACTCAAGCAATCAGAGATATTTTAAAATCAGGAAAAATTGATATATTACCTGCGCTTGAAAGTTCGTTGTTTATTGAAAATGTAAAACCTACATCAAAATACATAATGGAAACAAGACTTAAATACATTGCTCAAAGTTCATACTACGGTAGTGATTATTTCTTAGATAAAATAAACTACAACCCTAATAAGTGGGACAAAGTAAAAAGACTTGGAGATGCTTTCTATGAAAATCAATTAATAGAAAGAACTATTATTGAAAAATTAGGAACAAGATTTTTAAATGGAAAAGCTTTAGACGTAAAAAATTTAATTGATAATGCAGAAATAGAAGCTAAAAAACAAAATCTAATTGTTGGAACAGCTTTAACAAAAGAACAAATCAAAAATCTTGATAAAGATATTTTATGGTATGAATATCAACAAGTAAATGGACTTAAAGTCTTAGCTCCCAAAGTATATTTATCTCAAAGTACAATAGCTGCTGTTAAAAATGATGGTAAAAATAGAATAGCCGGAACAGAACTAACTTCTATTAAAGCTGATAAAGTAATGAATAATGGAGTTATTGGAAACACTGGTAAAACATTAATACAAGCAAATGAAATAAAAAATAAAAGTATAGGCGACTATTTTGGAGAAATAACTGGAGATAAAACAAGTTTAATAGCTTTCAAAAACTTATCAAACAGTGGTGCAAAAATATCAGCAACAGAAGAATTAGTATTAATTGCAAAAAATATTACAAATGAAAGTACTACAAGAGAAATAGCGCATAATAATTCTGATTTAGATAGAAGCAGATTTAATGAAATAGCTTCAGCTGGACAAATATCTTCAAATGGTTTAACATATATTGAAGCAGATAAATATACTTCAAAGGGTGCATTTACATCAGGAGAAAAAGTTGTAATCAATGCTAAAGATGTAAACTTAAATTCAATAGAATTAACAGGAGAACAAAAGTTTGGAACTAATTCTGATAATTTCCAAAGCTATGGTTTTAAAAAGAATGTTGGCTCTGAATTACAAGCAAAAGATTTACAAGTTTCAGCAGATAATCTAAATATTAAAGCTTCAACAGTTAAAACAGATACAGCATTAATTGATGTAAAAAATATTAAACTAGAATCAGGAATAGATTACAAAAATAGAGAAAAGCAAAATAAATCAAAAGGATTTTTATCATCTAGCTCTGAAAAAGAAAAAAGTCATCAAGAATTTAATTCTGAAAGTAATTTGATTGTAAAAAATCAAGGAATACTAACAGGAAATATTGAAGTTATTGGATCGACTTTAGCTTTAGGAGATAATTCTCTAATTGTTGGAAAATTAACAACAGATAGCCAAAAATTAAATAGCACTTATGAACACGAAAAATCTAAAAAAGGTTTTAGTGCGAGTATAACTTCAAATAGTTTTAGTGTAGGCTATGGAAAAACAAAAACTACAACAAATGGAAAAGATTTAACAAATGATAAATCAACTCTAATATTAGGAGATGGAACTGTTTTAAATAAGGGGGCAGAGATAACTGCAACTAATTTTGAACATGGAAAAATATCAATTAACAATGGAGATGTAACCTTTGGTGCAAGAAAAGATATACACGAGATAGAAAGTAGTACAAAATCAAGTGGAATAAATTTATCAGTAAAGATAAAATCAGAAGCAGTGGATAGAGCGAAACAAGGAATAGATTCATTTAAACAAATGAAGTCAGGAGATATACTTGGAGGAATAGCGTCATCTACTAATACAGTAACTGGAGTAGTACAAGGCTTAAGTGGAAATATAACTAAGAAAGATGGAAGTAAAGCAACTTTAAATGATATAAAAGCTGATGATTTTAAAGTTAATAATAATTTCTATGCAGATGTAGGTGTAAACTTAGGATTTAATAAAACAAGTTCAAATTCTAAATCGCATAATGAATCAGCGGTTGTAACAACAATAAAGGGAAAAGATGAAAATTCAAGTATAACTTACAATAATGTAAATACTGTAAATTATGATGGAACTCAAGCTAAAAATACTAAATTTATCTATAACAATGTAGAAAATATTAACAAGACTGCTGTTGAACTTAATAATTACAATAGAAGCTCTTCAAAAAGTACAGGAGTATCTGCAGGATTAAGTTTTGATGAACAAGGTAAAATGAATGTCGATGCGGTAAGAGTATCAGCTTCAGGTTCTAAGATGAATACAGATGAAACCATTTATCAAAATGGTTCGTTTATAAATGTAGATGAAGTACATAACAATACAAAAAATATGACACTTTCTGGATTTAATCAAGAGGGTGGAACAGTTACAGGTAATATAGAAAATCTAACTATTGAAAGTAAACAAAATACTTCCGTAACTAAAGGTAGTTCATACAGTGCTTCTGTCGGAGTTTCTCCAAGTGGAACAGTGTCAGGAGATTTATCTTTATCTAAAACTAATGGAGAGAGAAGATATGTAGATACTCCATCATCATTTATTGTAGGAGAAAATAGTAATTTATCAATAGGTAAAGCTGAAAATACTGCTGCAATAATTGGTACAACGGACAATGGAAAAATTAAAATAAATGAATACATAGGTAAAAATCTTGATAATATTGATAAGATGAAGACTGTTGGAGCTTCTGTTGGAACATCTTACTCTAAAGGTTCAAATCCAACATTAACAGGAGTGGGAGTTAATTATTCTAATTCTGATTTAAGATCTACAACAAAAAATACTGTTGTTGGTAATGTTGAAATTGGAAAATCATCGGGAGATGAAATCAATAGAGATATTAATGCAATGATAGAAATTACAAAAGATGATAAAACAAATACTAATGTTAATTTGGAAGCGCAGACAATAGATTATTTATCTAATCTAAATAAATTTAAGGAAGATTTAGAACTTTCAATTGTTGAGAGCAAAGCGACAGCTACTAGTATTGTTAAAAAAATAGATAATATCCTAACTAATGGCGATGATATAGGACAAAATGAAAAAAGAACTTTGCTTGAAATAAAGCAATCTGTAATGGAAGCTCAAAACTTAAATCAAATTGATATTATTGCTAATACAGAATATAGCGCTAAAGATTTACAAGATAAATTAGGTGTAACAATTGAAAAATTTGATCCTAATAGTGAAGATTTATCACTTGCTGTTAAAGAAAGAATAGAAGAACTAAAAGAACTAGGAATAAAAGAAACAGGAAGTCCGTATAGCTTAGAGGCTTTTTATGATAAGTCTACTGGAAAAATATTTATCAATAAAGATATTAGCGATGATAAATTAAGACCAGCAATAGCTAGAGAGTGGAAAATAAAGGAAGATTTAAAAAATAATCTTGGAAAAGAAAATTCACAAGGCAAATTAAAATCAACAACAGCTGGAGCAATAGCATATAGAGAAGTTGAAAAAAGATTAAAGAATAAAAATGATTCTTTAAGTGTAAAAGATTTTGATGTTGCTATAATGAATGAAAATAGTGAAGTTACAGCAGATTTAGCAGATAAAGATGTTGAAGCTCAATATTTTAATACACTTAAATACGTAGAAGCAATGAGTAATGGTGCTTGGAAAAAGAATCCTAAAATTTTAAAAGAAATGAGAGGAGATAAAGGAGAAATTGAAGACTTTATTTTTAGACCAGATTTTCATATTAAGAGTATACATTTAATCTATGCAGAAAGTAAAGAAGGAAAGAAAAAATATTTGAATAAATTTATTTTATTTGCTTTTTATTATAACTATGGTATACTTATATTCGGGATTTCAAAATAAAATTATTATAAATAAAAAATTAATTTGGGAGGCAAAATGAAAAAAGTAACAAAATTGTTATTGAGTTCATTATTAATGGTTTTATTTTTAGTTGCTTGTGGTGGGCAAAAAGAACAACAAGCTGCTACTAATGATACACCGATAGTAATAGGACAAACATTTGTAATTGGAGCAGTTGAACCAACAGCCGGAGGGACACCTTGGTCACTAACAACTCACGGACTAAGTGAAACAGTATTTTCACTTGATAGAAGTGGAAATTTAGTTTCAAGATATGTAGAAGATGTTGAAAGAACAGATAAATTAAATTGGGTATTAAAATTAAAAAAGGGAGTAAAATTCTCTGATGGAACTGAAGTTAATGCTGATGCTTTAGCTTGGGCAATGAATACAGTTATGGAAGAAAATCCTTTATCAAACGCAACTGCTGGAAAAGTTAAATTTGAAAAAGTTGATGATTACACTGTTAATGTTACAACTGAAAGAGAAACTCAAAATTTAAAAGCTCTTTTAGCTGAATGGACAAATATTATTTTCAAAAAGACAGATAGCGGATATGTTTTTACAGGACCTTTTGTTGTGAAAAATTTAGAACCTGAAGTTTCTTTAACTTTAGAGCCAAATCAATATTATGAAAATGCTGATAAAAGAGGAGAAGTTGTAATAAAAGCTATGAAAGATATGGCTTCTATGAAATTGGCATTTGAATCTGGAGAATTGGATATGGCATTCGGAATAACTCCTGAAATTGCTGAAGAATTAAAAACTGCTGGTAAAATTGTTGAACCTATTGATGCAGGATATCAATATTTTGGAATTTTCAACACTGCTTCAGGAGCAGCTGCTGATAAAACTGTAAGAGAAGCTTTGAATTTAGGTTTAGATAGAGAAGATTACTTAAAAGCATTAAAAGGTGGAAGAATTGCAAATGGACTTTTTGCTCAATATTATCCTTTTGCTGGAGATGTTAAAGTAGAATACAATGTTGAAAAAGCAAATGCTTTATTAGATAAAGCTGGTTGGGTAATGAATAAAGATGGAATGAGAGAAAAAGATGGAAAAGTTTTAACTCTTAATCTATTGACATACAATAGTAGACCTGATTTAAAAACTATAATGCAAGTTATGGTTTCTCAATTAAAGAAAATGGGAATTGATAGTAAAACATCAATCGTTGATGCTATTGACACAGAAGCAGCTAAAAAACAATTTGATTTGATTTTATATGCTCAACATACTGCACCAACAGGAACACCTGTATATTTCTTGAATCAATTCTTTAGAACAAATGGATCTAAAAATATGATGTCTTATTCTTCTAAAGAAGTTGATGGATTATTAGATAAATTAGGAACTTTGGAATTTGGAGATGAATTAATAAATACTGCTAAAGAAATTCAAGGAGTTATCTACAAAGATGCACCTGTGTTATTCTTAGTTGACCCTGAATGGAATGTGGCTTTATCTGAAAGATTAAAAGATTACAAAGTTTATAATGGAGATTACTACATAGTAAATTCAGAATTATATAAATAATAAAAATATCGTAAAAATAAAGTTTAAAATTCACTGCGTTGTCCATTTACGTTGAACAAGCGTGTCCGTAGGGACTTGTCTTGTGAGACGTCAATGGCTAACAAGTGAATTTTTTTATATTTGGAGGAACTGTGAAATATATTTTGAAATGGCTGGGAATTATGTTTGTGATGAGCATTGTAATATTTTTAATTGTTAGATTAATTCCTGTTAGTCCTGTTGATATGATGTTGCAACACTATAATTTACCGTTGACAGAAGAAAACAGAAAACTTATGATTTCATATTATAAATTGGATAAAAGTCTTTTGGAACAGTATTTAGTTTGGATAAAGAATTTTCTTCAAGGTAACTGGGGAATCTCTTTTATAACTAAAATTCCTGTTAAAAATGAAATGTTGAGGAGATTGCCATATTCTTTAACACTTGGTTTGACTTCTCTAATATTATCCATTGTATTTTCATTTTTTCTTGGTTACTTGGCGGCAATAAAAGAAAATGGTTTTTTTGATAGATTGACAAGAGCCATTTCAATTTTTACCTTGAGCGTACCTGCCTTTATAATTGCAATAGTAATTATTTATTATTTTGGAGTGAAGCTACACTTAGTGAAATTTTTTATTGGTGGAAAATTTTACGGGCTTTTCTTTTCGATCTTAATTTTAATGCTATATCAAATTGGAAATTTGAGTAGAATTGTCAGAGATTTATTTGTGGATATGAAAGAGCAAACTTTCGTGAAATTTTATTTGGTTAGGGGTTTTAGCTTGAACTATGTTTTGTTAAGACATTGCTATAAACCGGCAATTTATTCTCTACTTTCAACGAGTGTTTCAAAATTTTCATCAGTTATTGGTGGAAGTGCCGTTGTGGAATTTAGTTTTGCCATACCGGGAATAAGCTTGTTTTTGATAAATAGCATAATAAACAGAGATTATAACATCATTCAAGCCTATATATTTTTAATTTGTGTCTATATGTTTTTTGTGCATATAATTTTTGATTTTCTATTGATCTTTTTCAGAGAAAGGGGGAGCAAATGACAAAAAAACTAATATTTATCAATTTAATTTTAGTTGTGGCTTTGCTAATTTTTTCTCCAAAATTAAATGTTGATATAAATCTAGATTTAATTTTTATGGACTTCTCTAAGGAGCATTTTTTCGGAACAGACGATTTAGGAAGAGATATTTTTTCTTTGATAGTTGTTGGAGGTTTTAGAACTTTTGAAGTTGTGGTTGTGGCAACAGGTATTTCTTTTTTTGTGGGTACATTTTTGGGAATGACTGCTGGATATTTTGAAAATACCTTGAGTTTGATTATAAAATCTATCGTTGATTTGATGATGATAGTTCCAACTTTGGTTGTGGCACTAATCATAACATCAATTTTTGGAATTAACCCTATTACAGCCGGTGTTTCTCTAGGGCTTTTTAGTATAGGAAATTATATGAATCAAGCTGAGGCTTTGACAAAGGTTGAAAAAAATAAGGACTATATAATGGCTTCAGTTTTGTTGGGAGTGCCTTGGTATGTTGTTTTGTATACAAGAATTTTGAAAAATATATTACCGGCTCTCTTGGTAAATCTTGGGAACACTGCAAGTGGTGTAATTCTACAATATTCGGCACTGACATTTATCGGTCTAGGCTCAGATTACACAAAACCTGATTGGGGAGCAATGCTTTATCAATATAGAATTTATTTAGTGAAAAAACCCTCTCTAATAATTTTGCCAACATTATGTATTCTATGGGTATCGTTATCATTCAATTTAATTTTTGACAATAAGGAGCAGAAAAAATGAAAAATATTTTGGAGTTTAAAAATTTTAATGTTACTTTGAAAGAAAACAATCAAAAAATATTGAATGATATAAATATTGTAGTTAAAGAAGAAGAATTTTTAGGACTTGTTGGAGAATCAGGCTCAGGGAAAACGACACTCTTAAATGCTATAATTTCTTTTCTTGATAAAGAAAAATTTGTCTTGAATGGAGAAATGAATTTTTTAAATAACGAAGAAAATTTTAAAGAAATAACGATGATCTTTCAAGATTCGATCAATTCCTTAAACCCATATGAAAAAATAAAGAAACAATTATTTGAAACATATTTGCTACGCTCTCAAAACAAAATTACAAAAGAATTTGCAATGGAAGAAATAAAAAAACTTTTACTTGATGTTGGTCTTGCTGATGTTGAGAGAATTTTAAATAGTTATCCGAATGAGTTGTCAGGTGGAATGAGGCAAAGGGTAGCTATAGTTTTGGCTCTGTGTACAAGGTCAAAAATACTTTTGGCAGATGAGCCAACAACCTCTCTTGATGTTGTAAATCAATTTAAGTTTGTGGAGCTTTTAAAGAAAATTACCAAAGAGAAAAAGCTAACATTAATATATGTAAGTCATGATATAAAGTTGTTATCTAAAATTTGTGAGAGAATTATCGTTTTGAAAAACGGAAAAATTGTTGAAAAAAATACAACGGAAGAAATTTTAAAAAATCCACAAGATGAATATACAAAATTATTGGTTAGAGCAGCAATGGGGGAATGATATGGAAAAAATATTAGAAATAAAAAATTTGAATAAAAGTTTTGAGAATGGTTTTAAATTACAAAATATCAATTTTGATATAGAAGAAGGAGAGATTGTTAGCCTTATTGGAGAATCAGGAAGTGGTAAAACGACCATATCAAAAATGTTGGTTGGCTTGATGAAAGGTGAGGGAGAAATTTTATTCAAAGGGCAAGATATTTTAAAAAATTCTCAAAATAACAAGAAAATACAAATGATTTTTCAAAGTCCTTACAGTAGCCTAAATCCTAAGTATAAGATAAGGGATATCGTTTTGGAGGGGGTGATTTATCAAAAAACTTTGAAGCAAGGTGAAGATAAAGAAAAATATTTGCAGGATATTTTGGCTAAGGTTGGACTTGAAAAAGAGGTTGCAGAGAAATATCCAAATGAATTGTCAGGGGGGCAGAGGCAAAGAGTGGGAATTGCAAGAGCAATAGCCGTGAAGCCTGATTTGATAATAGCAGATGAGATTTTGACTGCTCTTGATGCTCTAACTCAAATACAAATAGTGGAACTTTTTCAAAAATTAAAAAAGGAAGATAATATTTCGTATTTATTCATAAGCCATGATATAAATGTTCTGAAAAAGATTTCTGATAGAATTTTAATAATTAAAGATGGAAAAATAATTGAAAGTGGAGCTAAGGATAAAATTTTTTTATCTCCACAAGAGGAATATACAAGGAAATTAATTGAGATTTCTAGTTTATAAAAAGTGCAATTTTTAATTTTAAACTCTTAATTGAATAAAATCAATTAGGAGTTTTTGTTTTTTGTTCAATATAAAAAATTTTAAAAATTTATAAATTTTTCTTTTATTTTTATAAAAAGTGTGTTATACTCTTCAAAGTGCATAAGAGAATTATCTTATGTAGTTAATTTAAAGGAGGTGCAATAAATAAAATGGCTTCTAACAAATTAAGAATCTATTTGAAAGCATACGATCATACTTTATTAGATGAATCAGCAAAAAGAATAGCTGAAGCAGCTAAAAAAAGTGGAGCAACTGTAGCAGGGCCTATGCCTTTACCTACAAAAATAAGAAAATATACTGTTCTAAGATCAGTGCATGTTAATAAAGATTCAAGAGAGCAATTCGAAATGAGAGTGCA
>ERZ772909.422-NODE-422-length-26780-cov-20.406511_pt1 | contig 26780 bp, 31 predicted proteins | sample MGYA00511137_ERZ772909 | MGnify/ENA primary metagenome ERZ772909 (study PRJEB29015, sample SAMEA2738095) | human oral metagenome | biome: human oral; feature: human-associated habitat; material: saliva | place: China | collected 2270 ... | reverse complement strand
TATTAATAGGAGTATCTAATCTACTTACTATGATTTTATCAATCTTTAATATAAGCAAAGTACCTTAAAATAGGTACTTTGCTTATATTTCTTGTTTAGAGTGTATGGCTAAAAAAACAATTTTAATGCTATCATTATAGCAACGATAACCCCTAAGATCCAATATAAAGTTTTAGAGCGTTCTGCGTTTTTATCGTCCAAATGCTTAATGCTTTCTTTCAGCAGGTCGATGCTCTGATTAACACTTTCTTTTAGCATTTCATTACTTTTAATTATTTCTTTCATATTTTCATTAGTTTTTAGGTCTATGAGTTTGAGTATTGCTCTTCTTTGTTCAACAGGAATTTCCGCTGTAAGTTCCTCAATTTTACTTAATTCCATTTCTTTGCAAATATATTAAAATTAAAATTTATTATTTTTCATTATTTTTAATTCTTTTTACAACATCATCAAATAATTCATATTCGCGAGGTTCAGATATTTTTTCATTATAATTTTTAAATTTTTGAAGATTTAATTCTAAATCTTCAATTAATTTGGTTTGCATTTCTATTTTATCCTTTTGCAAATCAATAATATATGCCCTTTCTTTGGCGATGATTTTTATTTCATCACAAGAGGTCTGTTCTTCTATGTTTCTTATCATTTGCTCCTTTCCAGTAATCAACCAATACAAATTTAAATCAGGATATATTGCTGAAATCTTAGCAAGGTCTGTATCTTTAACCGCTGATTTTCTCTTGTCAGCATCTAAAATTCCCCTTTTAAAACCTACGGAATCATAAAACTCTTTTCTCGTAAGATTCTTATAGTTAACGAATTGTAATAATCTTTTTCTTGTCATTGCTAAAAAATTGAAATTCACGACTACAAATATAGTAAAAATACAGGAAATTAAGTCACACCACTGCTTTAAATTTCTTTTAAAGATTTTTCCTTTGGAAAATCCAAGAAATATTAGATAGTTTTTCTTTTCAACCGGAAAAAACCAGTATTCCAGTGCTTCCTAAACAATAAATTATCGTGTTTTTACTTATCTACAAATTGTGGATAACTTTTATTCAAGAGATTGAATTTCTTTCCAAGAATAGAAAAAATTAGAAATTTAAAACTCAAATGTTAATAAAATGTTAAATTATTCCCTCGTTTTTTTAATTTCTATACCCCAAAAAATGGAGAGTTTTCTAATTTCCACCCCCCTAAACTTTCTAATTTCCATCCCCCCCCCCCTTTGGTTAAAAAAATGTTAAAAAATGGAAAAATCGCAGATAATTTCTAATTTCCACCCCCCTAAAAAATGGGGAGTTTTCTAATTTCCACCCCCCCCAACTTTCTAATTTCCACCCCCCCCCTGAAAATGCTATAATTTACTGAATGGTAGTAACTTACAGCGTTATCTAAATATATTTATATTTAAATAATTTTTTAAAGTTTTTCTTTTTTTTTAAAAGGGAAAGGGACTTAAATGTGGATAACTCGAAAATGAAAAAAATGAAAAAACAAATATTCTTTTTCGGTTGAAAGAAAAAACCAAGAGTAATGATTTTATCATCTTAAATTCCGTCGTAATGGTTCATAAATTAGATGATATAGAGAAAGAAAAATATAAATATATAGATTGTTATTTTGATAATGATGAAGCAGGGAAAAGAACTTTTAAAGATGTTAAAGAAAAGTTTCCTGATAGCATAGTAAATTATTATTCTCATACCTATGAAAATTACAAAGATTTAAATGAATGGTTACAGGATAATATAGAAGAAGAAAAAAAAGTAAATGTAAATAAAAAAAGAAGGCTCTAAGCCCTCTTTTTTTTTATTGATATATTTTACAAATTCATTTCCAAAAATAATTTGAGATTTTTCCTTTCTTTTGGAGAAATTTTAATGCCAAAATCTTTTTCAAGACAAGCATTAGATTCTTTTATTTTTGCTCTTATATCTGATAATTCAGAGGTGAATAATTTAAAAATTTTATCCAAATCTTTTTGCAAATCAGGAGATAATTGTTCCTGATTTTTTTTTAATTCAGAGTTATTAATATCATCAGATAATGATTTAATTTTATCTTCTATTAGGTGGTTAATAAAAGTAAGTTTTTTTAATTTCACAAATTCTGTTTTATTAGATAAAGAATCATTAGACATATTTTTTATTTTTAATGGTTATAATGCAAAGATAAAAAAAAGATGTTATATATCAAAAATATTTTTTTGATAAAAAAATAAATATATAAAATAGATATATAAAAAAATATAGGTAAATAAAGATACAAAAAAAGAGTTTTTCTTTTCAATAGATAAAAGTAAAATTCATTATATTTGCATATGAAAAATGGTTTTTAAAAATCTGATTTTTAATCAGATTTTAGAAAAAGCAAGACGAACTAGGCAGAACCTAGTTTGTCTTGCCCTACGGGGTTGAAAATCAGATGATTAGAAAAATTGAAAAATTAAATTATTCTACAAAAATAATTTAATTTGCTGAAAAACAATGTTTTAAGTAGTTATTTTGGTGGAAATTAGTCATAAAATTAGTGATTTAAATTGTTAAATAAAATATTATGAAAGAAGATAATAAAAATAGTTTCAAATCTATTAGAATTGATTTAGAAACATTTAAAAATTTAGATAGACTTTGTGATAGAATAGGAGAGACAAAAAGTAATTTCATTAGAGGTATGGTTCGCTTTTTTCAAAGCAACACGCCTCTAATTACTGCGGATTTTTTTGAAAAAAAATCAAAAAATAAAATAATTACTAAGGATAGAAAAACAATTAAATCATCTGTAGAAAGTTTTCAAAAAGAGATAGAGGAAAATATTCAAAAATTAGTACAAAAAGAGACTAATAGAGTAATTTCATTTCTCAAAGTGCAAGATAAATTTTTGTTAGATATGAAAGAAGATTTTTACTCTAAATTAAATAAAGATAGTCAAGAGGAAGATTCTCACCCATTGTTTGATCATATGGATTTAGTTTTAAAAAATATAGAAGAGTATTTACAAGCAAAAAATGGAGAAACTTTTGAAGATGTTTTTGAATTTTTAAAAGAAAAAGCAGGGGAAAAAAGAGGGGAATATTTTATGAGGAGTTTGAAAAATGTTCGTGAAAAAACTTTAAAATATTAATAATGTATTCCGTGCCACATCTCATCTCTACAAAAGGAGATAATAAAGGTTCTTGTCGTAAATATGCAGAGTATTTACTGAAAGAAAATACAATGTTTTTTAACCACTCTTCTAATGAAATTTCATTAGAAGAAGGAATCTCTTTTATCGATGAAAATTCTAAAAATAGAATCAAAAAAAATAAAAAAATAACGGAAAAAGTAGAAAACTCAAAAATCGATATGACCCCTAATCTTACCTTAGCCAGCCCAAAACAGAAAGTGCTAGGGAGAAAGAACTGGCTGAAAAATTGGAAAAGAGCAACCAAGAATCGATAGAATTGTATCGTAGATATGAGGAGCAGAAAAGCGCCTTGTTTAAAATTTTGATAAATCTAAAATTGAATAAATAGGAATGACGGGAATAAAAACCCGAGTGGTGGTAGAACTATCATAACAGGAGTGGAAAGAACTAAAAGAAGTGATATAAATGTATGCCAATATTACCTCCCATAATGTAAAAACAAGAGGAGTTTCATCGGGTAATATTTTTCAGTATTTGGATAAAGAAAATCAGAAGATTAGGGAAAGCGGAGCAGGCAGGGAGAAATATTTCTTTAACCAAAGTTTTAACCCCTATGATGAAAACGACCCTAATTCTAAAAATTAGTGTAGAAGTAGCCACCAGATAGATAACAATAGAGGTACACTAAATAATAAATTAAGCAATTTCTATATGCTGAATATCAGCCCGAGCCAGCAGGAGCAGAAACATATGCTCCAATTAGCAGAGCAGGAATTGGAAAGAAGAGAGCTGAACTATGAAGAATTAAAGGAAAACCCCGAAGCCCTTAGTTTTTACTATGAGCAGAGAGATGAGATGATGAAAATGCAGATGAAACTCTATACTAAGGAGGTAATGAATGAGTATGCACGACTCATGGACAGAGAAATTTACGCTTACCAAGATAAACTACCCAATCCAACGGAGAGAAAAGAAATGCAACCCGAAGTAGAAAAGTGCTACGAAGCCTATCTAAAAGAGCAGGGAATAAAGAAACACCATAAAAGTACGGAAAATATGGTGCTGAAAATCAAAGAAGCAACCGAAGTAGAAAACGGGAGTAAATTTATCATTGAGCAGGAGCGGGGCAAAGAAATTTCCATGTTTGTTCCACAGCAAAAAATAAAATTGGTTACTGAAAACACCCTTATTGTAGATAAACTTTATTATGAAAGTAAGTTAGCAGAGCAGGAAGCAAGGGAGCAGGGATTGCTGTATAAAGATAAAAGAAATAGAAGCTGAGATTGTAGAGCGGAGAACAGACGCTGTTTTAATTGCAACCACCCCAGAGGACTACGGCAAAAAAGTTCGTTTTTGGGCAAATAAAACCGAAGTCCAAGAGTTGGAAGGCGGGAAAGTATCTTTGCAGGAATACAGGGCAGAACAGATAATAAAAAATGCAGTAGAACGGGATAAGGAGCAGAAAACATTTTTGGAGATAGAATTTGAGAGGTTGGAGGTAAAGGATATTAAGCCAAAGGAGGGAGAAGAAATAGAAAAAGGAGATAAAATGTATATCTTTTATCAAAGACAGGAGGGATTGGAAGAACCAATAAAATTTTCTTTTAAGCAGAGCGAACTGCATATAGAAGAGGGTAGGGGCTATGTAGAAAGATATAAGTTAGAACATCGGTTAGAACAGGCAAAAGAAAAAGCTATAGAACAGGAGCATGCCTCCGCCAAAGAAAGAATTAAAAATGAGGTATGGCAGGAGAAAGGATTTGATACTACCAAGCGCAAAATTACAGGGGAAGACCTGCTTTATTTTGCTAAGGTGGAGACTGAGCGGACTTATAAGTATACCGATAAAGCAGTGCTTAGAAATCGGGAAACCCTAAAAGAAATTAAAGAAGAGGAGGCAAAAGAGAACCCAGACCTAGTCAAAATCAATTTGCTGAAAAGCAAATTAGAATTAGACAGGCACACAGGGGAAGTTATTAAAGAGGGAGCAGTAAAAGGAGGATTGAATTACCATACCCATGTTATTGTATCAAGACACGACAGAACCAGCGTTTATGCGTGGGATAAGGTTTCAATGTCCCCTAATGCAAATAATAAAGAGGGAAGACTTGGGAACGGGGCAAAAATAGGATTTCACAGAGATGAATTTTTTAAGAGCATGGAGAGGGTATTTGATGAAAGATTTGAGTATGAAAGACCCCAGCAGGAGCGATATGAAAGAAGAAATGAACTGAGCAAGTCAGCAAAAGAAACCCAGCACCGAGTAGAAGGCATGATAAAAAATAAGATAAAACAGGAAATATATAAGCATACAGGTATCAATACAATAAGACAGGAATTAGACCCAAGACAGAAGATTAGAAATGCTATCATGCCTATTCCTCTGTCATCAAGCTTCTCAACAAGTAAAGTTGATTTGATAATTAAAGCAGTAAAACTTGTGAAAGGCTTGGTTATAGATAAGGGAGTACATTACTAATCCTAAATAACTTCTGTGAACAGAATGTTTGTTTTAATAAAGTATTATACCTTATTTTATCATGTGAGTTAAAACAACAAACAAATAAAAAGAAATCACATAAAATTAAACAAATAAATAAACAAATAGAATTGAATTTTAATTGTAAGAAAAATTAAAACAAATAAGATTGAAATTTATTTTTTTTGTATTAGAAAAAATAAATTCATATATTTGCGAAATGAAAATAAGCTTTATAAAACCGAAAGAAATAAATACTGTAGCTAAAATAACAATACATAAGTCAGGAAAAATGGGATTCTCAAGAGGGGCGTCAGAATTGTTAAAGCTAGATGTAAATAAATATGCTAAATTTGGATTCAATGAAGACAAAGATTTTTTTATAGTAATAACACAAGAATCGGATGATAGTACATTTAGTATATCAAAAGCAGGGGAGTATTATTATATACTAGCTAAATCTTTGTTACAAGAAATAGGTATAGATTATACAAGTAAGGATACAACAATATTTGATATTAAAAGAACAAATGAAGAAAATATATATAAGCTAAATAAAAGAGTAATAAAAAAGAAATAAAAAAAATAAAAAAAATAAAAAAAATAAAAAAAATAAAAAAAATAAAAAAAAGAAGTCTATACTTTCCTAGGGCAAGACTTCTTGAAAAATTATAGTTTAAGAGACAATTTGGTATCTGAAGATTGCCAAATGTTCTGCTTTATGGTACAAAGATATAAAAAATAAATAAAAAATATTTACTAATATTTTTATAATATTATATAATTCTTTCTTTACGCTTTCAAAGCATGTGAAATCTTCACTGTTATAATTACTTACAGTAATAAAGTAATCAAATTAAATATTTTTTAGAATATGAAAAGTAAAGTCACAAGTTCAAAAGTGGCTAAAATTGCTTCAAAAATTCTTAAAGATAATAGATACTCTCAATCTGCTAAATCTGTAGCAGGGAGTGCTTTGTCTCAAAAAGAGAAAAAAAAGAAGTAATTTTAGTGTATTAGGTGTGAGAGCGACCTTTAACAGCTTTCGTTTTTTACAATTTTAATTAAATTTTAAATATATGATATTAAAAAATATAAATAAGAGATTTGAAGATTATTCTTCAAATACATTCATTACGCAGAAGCAACTATTAAAAATATTAGAATACTCAGATTTTAGGGAAGACTTAATAAAGCTGTTTGATATAAAAGAAGATGAATCAAAAGTTTTACAAATAGGGAATTCTAAATATCTAATAGAATCTTTATTAGAGTTAGATTCTTTATGTGATAAAATTGATATTCTAATAAAAATGAAAAATGTTTATTTGGAAAAATTACTTGAGGATGAGAAAGCAATATTTAGTATTTTGGGGGTTGAAAACAAATATGTTTATAATATAATTAAATCGGATAAGTTAAAGGTAGAAACAGCATATTCTGCTAAACAAGATTTATTGGACTATTATAATTTTAGCAAGTTTGCTAATTATTGTAGAGATTTAGAGTATGAAGATTTAATTAAAAGTATAAGAGATTATCTGAAAGAAAAAAATAAAGATAACAATGATGAAATAAATTTAAGGTTGCTATATGAAAAAGAAGATAAAAAATTTTATTTGAGAGCAATAACATCTACAAATGGATATAAAGATTTTGGGATAAATTTTTCAGTTTTTGTTATATTGGTAGCTTTAGGTAAATATGTTGAAGATACTAAAAATAATATACATATAGATAGATATGTAGTTAATGATTCTAAAATTTATGTATCTTTTAGTTTATCTAATTCAAGAGTAATCAATGATAAATTAAATCTTAATTTTAATTTAATACTTGAAAATGATGAAATTAAGCGAGATGCAGTGAGACTAAATGGTGTGTTCAAGATTACTTATAAAGAAAACAATAGGCTTAGTGAGATATTTATTAAGCCCAAAGGAATGAAAAAGGAAAAATCGGAATATCCAGTAGATTTATTACAGTATAGACATACAGGAAATCCACAAAAGGTATATGAAAGTATACAAGAGCTTCCAAAGTTAATAGATTTCTTTATAGAGCAGGTATCAGATGATGCTAAAAAAATATCTGAAATAAAGAATGTGAAAGATATTAGAACTCATTTAGCAAATAAAGTTAAACATTCTAGAAAATTAGAATTCCAAAAGTATAAAAAAAGGATTTTTGAAAAATTAATGAAAATTACAGTAGATAATACATTCAATTTATTTGAAATTTTTAGAGAAGTTGAAGAGCTATTTGAGAACGAAGATGTAATTTCAAGAGATTATTGGAGAGAGAAATTGTATGAATCTTTGATAGAAAAAAAATAATGGCTTTGTTTCTTATGATTTTTGGAAAAGTGAAATCAAATAAAATAAGGGAGTTGGAAAAATAACTATTCAGAAAGATATTTGATTGATTTAAAATGTTATGAGTATATTATGGCTATTTTTCATAAGAAATATAATTTCTAAATTTTTAATGTATATAATGAACACAGTATTTCTAAGAAATATTGTGTTTATTGTTTTATAAGCAGTTAGAATATCTATCCTCCTTATATCAAAGCAAATGCAATGCTGAACTTATAAAAATTGGATGTAATAATGAATAGTTCAAAAACATCATTTTCTAAACCAATATTGTACCAACCTCTGTTCGCCTTCTTTTTTTAAAATTCCTTGTTCTACCGCCCATTTTAAATCCCTACTTGCTGTGGGAGCAGAAATACTTTTGAAATTTTGTAAATAATCCTTTCTGCTGAATTTTTTAGAGCCAATTTTTTCTTGGAATAGGGCAATTCTGTCTTTGGTTTTTAAAGTTTGATTTTGAGAATTTAACAAAACCTCCAAAGCATCTAAGATAATGTTCAGCATAAATTCTACAAAAGGTGTAGAATGCCCTTTTTTATCTGATTCTGATAGTTTTGCATAATACATTTCTTGCCTTTGTTTTATCAAAATTTCTATTGGAAGAAACTCAAAAACAGGATATTGCTGCATTAATATAAGAGTCTGCCAAAGCCTTCCCATTCTACCATTTCCATCTAAAAAAGGATGGATAAATTCAAATTCATAATGAAAAACACAGCTTTTTATTAGAGTCAAATCCTTATTATTTTTAAGATAGCTGAAAAGATCTTTCATCAAGCCATTAACCATCCCTCCGCCTGGGGCAATGTGCTCTATTTGTGAACCTTTTATAATGCCTACATTGGTAGTTCTGAATTTTCCTGCATTAGGAATTAATCCGTTCATCAATACTTGATGAGCTTTTTCCATATCTTTTATTTTCAATGGATTATATTGCTCTAGGTTATCATAAACCCTGATAGCATTTTGTACTTCCAAAATATCTTTTTGTGGAGCGATCACTCTTTTATTTTCCAAAAGGGCTGTTATATGTTCTTCTGTAAGCGTGTTTCCTTCAATCTCTAAAGTAGACTGAATCGTTTTAATCCTATTCTTTTTTCTTAATTCTGTGGCAGGTTTGTAGAGATGATTAGCATTGATTTCCCCTATTTTTTGTGATATTTCAGAAACTAATCTTAAAATTTCATTAGTAATTTCATATGGTGGCTTCATTGATAGTATCATTTGATAGTATCAAAGATAGTGATTTTTGATAATTCTTCAAAACGAATAGGTAAAACAACAACAAAACAAAATTTTCTATAGATTTGTTTAGTTGTTATTACACAAATAAATGTGCAAAAAAACATCTATTAACATTAGTTCTTATGAATTTATATTAAGAAAGTAATGAAAAAACATCTTGTTATTTTGTGATAAGTTAAAACAACCCCAAAATATTGAAAAATTCAAAGAAGATCTTATTACAAAAGAATACGAATTAACAAAATAAACTATAAAACAAATTTGAGATGAATCTTATTTGTTTTTACCAATATTTAAGTTCATGACAAATGGTCTGATTGTATTATCATTCATCTTTTGAAAAGACCAATCTTGAATAGAACTATAATGCTTGAAAAAATCCCAAAAATACTCAAAGTTATTATCCTGTGTAAAGTCTGTAGTGTCTTTATTAGAGTTTGGTATGATATAGACAAAGGTCAAATAAGTGAACCTAAATTCTGCAACAGCATATGGCAATTTATTATCTTCAGTTTTTCTTATATATACCATTAATTGAGGGTGAGTTGAAAAAAGGACGTATGAACTAAGAATTGCAACTTTTGGCAGATTATCTATATTTCTTTTGCCATTTATCCATTCAATTGTATCTTTAAAATTTACAATTTGAGTTCTATCAATAACACCCAAAGCATACTTTGATAATGTTTTATAAATATTTTGAGTTGTAATCTTTTCAGTTGCTTTAAGTCTTATTTGTAAATCGTCATGATTTGGGTTGTTTATTTCTTCATCTGACAAAATCTGTTTAATTTTTATTGTTTCAATGTTTTCAATTTCAAAATTTTTCCCTTTAAATTTAGGAATACCTTTCTTCCCTCTAATTCCAAAAAAAACTCGGTATAGGTTTAAATAAAGAATTAAGTCATTTTCAATACCTTTTCCAAATTTTTCATTACAAGCATCACACTCATCATTTGTAATAATTTTTTTATTCCCTAATGCTTCTGAAATAGAATGAGCTACTTTTCTAAATGAAACTTCTGGACTTCTCTTGTTACAATACCTACAAACTCTTTTAGACTTGTCAAGCTCTCCTATTTTATTTTTTGTATTTTCGTTAAATGCAAACATTTCATAACTATCCATTAGTACACCAAAAAGGTCATCCATTTCCTTAGTCATTTTTTCAAAATCTTCACCTTTTTGAAGAGCTGATAAGTAATTAAACAAATGAAAACTTTGTTGTTTATGGATTGTATCGTTAGGAAAAATGAAAAAATATTCATTATCTTTTAAATCTTTAAAGTATGTATTAATTTGTTGAATTTTAGGTTCAAAAGCTTTGTACTTTTGAATAACAGAATTAATTTTAGCTCTAAATTCTTCCGTGTTTTGTTGTAAAGAGTCTATATTAATTTTCTTATTTTCACAATCTGTTTTTTTTGCAAAAGCCATAAGTAAATCATTCAGAATTGGACTAATATCATTTTCTGATTTGATTTCCATTTCTGTGGTTCTTGATAATGCTAAAAATGTAATTCTAAAATTTTTCATTGTTATATTAGTTTTAAAATAGTCTATATTATTTATATATTCTCTACATACTTATTTTTTGAAAAATTCTGTTTCTTAAAAAAAAGAAACAGGCAAAATAGAAATTAAAATTTGAGCTTAAAGATAAGATTTTTTGAGTAACCAGATTTATCTAAATAAAATACTATTATTTGATGATAAGAATATGTGAAATTCATATTGGTATAGTATTTAAAAATCTTTTCAATGTCAACACTTTTTTAACCTTTTCAAATGCAGATAATACCTGTGATGCACCACCAGAATAAAAAGGGCGGACACAAATATCAATCAGTGTTCTTTCAATATCGGATACTTTATAATTTTTGAAAGGTATAACCCCAATATTGTTTTGATGTTGTCCATTAATTAAGGTAATGGAATAGTTCTTATAGACTCTTTTTATTATTACTGATTTTTGCAGATTTATTGAATGCTTTATCTATTTCGGATTGTTCCAAACTTGATAAAGACCGAATAAATTTAGGTCTTTCAAGAGTCAAATAAATTTGTTTTGGTTCATTCAAAATTAAATTATGAATGGAAAGTGCTGTATGGAAACTAAAAAATGACTTTCTTGACCTTGTAGAAGCAATATCATATATATCAATATGCCTATTTTTTAGAAGATAGATATTGAAACTATCTAAATTCTCTTGTGATAGAAATTCTTTTATTAGAATATCTTTTATAAAATCTCTATTTTTAGATTTGTATCCCCTGATATCTTTTTACTGACGATACCACTTGTTCAAATTCTGATAAGTTAAGAACAGGGTATTCAAGTTTTTTTATTAATGAGAATATTTTTTATTTTAAAATACAAATAAAAAGTGCAAAAAAAATAATGGTATGAATAAGTATGGTGCTCTTATTATTAAAATTAAATATTCCCTTTCTTTAAAGTCTTTTCTATCCTGTAGAAGCTGGTTTTGCTAATACCTGCTTGCTTACAGGCTTTATCGATAGGAATATTTTTGTTTTCATAAAGATGAAAGGCAAAATGATATTTTTCCAAAGTTTCTTTTTTTATTCCTTTGGGTCTTCCGATGAGTTTCTTTCTTCTCCTTGCTCCTTCGATTCCTGCTTTAGTTCTTTCACTGATGAGATTTCTTTCAAACTCAGCCACCGCACCAAAAATCTGAATGATAAATTTTCCATTGGCAGAAGTAGTATCAAAAGCGGGTTCAGAAATACTTTTGAAGAAAACGCCTTTTTGATTAAAAAACTCAATGAGCTCAATCATATTTTTTAAAGAACGGAAAATTCTATCAGTTTTATAAACGATAACCACATCTCCTTCGCGAAGGAAAGAGAGCATTTCATTGAGTCCTTTCCTGTCTTCTCGCACACCGCTGGCGATGTCAGTATATATTTTTTCGCAGCCTTGCTGCTTTAATAGTTCTATTTGAGTTTCTAATTTCTGCTCAGCAGTAGAAACACGCGCATATCCGAAAATCATAAAATAGAGTTTTTTTGATGGTTAGATAAATTCCCAGAAATTATCTTTATTTACTACAAACATATTTTCGGGATGATATTTTTCTGTAAAAGATTTAGTAAAGATGACTTTTCTTTTAGGATTGTATTTGATTTCATAGATATTGATTTTCCCTTCATTTATTTCGAGAAAATCGATTTCTGCCTGTTGAGTGTTTCTCCAAAAATGAATAGAACCGTAGAACATGTCATAATGTAATCGTTTCATTTTTTCACTGATGAAAAAATTTTCAAACAAAGCTCCCTCGTCATTTCTGCTGATAAGAGGAGAGAATTGACCAATAATAGCATTCCTTATCCCATTATCGTAAAAATAAATTTTAGGTTTAGAAGTAATTTCATTTCTTTGATTGGTAGAATAAGGGTAAAGCCGGAATATAACAAACGCTTTCTCCAATAGATCAATATAATTAACGATAGTTTGTCTGTCTACCCCTAATATTTTTGCAAGTTCATTATAAGAAACCTCATTGCCAAGCTGTAAAGCTAAAGCGTTTAATAGTTTAATCAATAAATCAGGCATTCTGATATTTGCGAGTTCTAAAATATCTTTATAAAGATAACTTCCCGCAAGAGAAAGTAAAAGTCTTTTTTTATCCGAGCTAGTAACAATTTCTGGATACATACCATAAATAAGAAATTCTTCTAATCGAGTAATCGCATTTGCAAAGGTATATTCTTTCACTATCTCTTTCCATGAGAGGGGGAAAAGTTTATATTCCCACTTCCTTCCAGTCAAAGGTTCATTTATTTTATTTCCTAAATCCAAGGAAGATGAACCCGTAATAATAAGCTGTTTACCTAGATCGGCATCAATGATAAGTTTGATGGCTAAGCCGATATTCTCAATCCTTTGAGCTTCATCTATGAAAATGGTGTCATACTCAGCAACTAAATTTTTTAAAAAATTGAAATTAGCATTAGATAACTGAAGTCTTGTCTGAGGGTCGTCACCATTTAGTTTAAGCACATTGGTGTTTTTAACTAAATTTTGAATAAGAGTGGTTTTCCCAACTTGCCTAGAACCTAATAGTATAATGGCTTTTTTATTGTCCCAATCTTTGATAATTTGCTCTGAAATTTATCTTTTTATCATGATGCAAATATAGCACAAATAATTTTTATTCTTAAAATAATATATAAAACGACAAACATAACCATAAAATATTATAATTTTATTTCTTTTATTAGATTTTCTATTTATTAATAAATAACTTTGTAAAAAAATTATCATATCATGAAATTTCAAATGGTGTTAGAAAAGCTTAGCTTCTAAAAAAAGATTTAAAGTAATCTTTTTTAAAAAAGAAAAAAAACAAAGTGTTTCTCCTGATCATAAAAATTGTTGATAACCCCCAGAATACCCAAAGTGTTCTTACCCCAACAGCAATAAACAGAAATAAATGTATGTGATAAATTTAAGGAAGAAAAAGAAGAGGGGGAGGAAGATGTAAAAAGTGAATTGGTATTTAAATCCCCTAATACTTATGAATTTAATAATAGTTGTTTAAAAAGAAATGTAGTATGGGGGGGGTAATGTAAATGAAAATGATTTAAAAGAAAAGTCTATATCTTTTTGGCAAGGAAATGTACCTTATAAAACATATTATGATGTATCACTAACAGAAAAAGATGGTAAATATTACCTGAAATTAAAATATACAATTTCATACCTATATATCGATGAGGAAACAAAAGAGAAAGATATATTTTATAAATATAGATGGTTAGTTTTTGAATCTAATTGATATTATTTAGAAAAGGAGAATTTATCTCCTTTTTTTATTTTTTTAATAGTACTATTAAATCAATATTTATGAAACAAATAAATAAAACGGAAAAAAGTACTAAAAAATGAAGTTTTTGAATACTATTTTTATAGTTTCATAAACCGAACGTTAAAAAAACTACCCGATTTTTCGTACATTTATATAAATTTGATTTGAAAAAAAACTGCCTTTTTGGCAGTTTTTTTGTTATTTATTAGAAGAATTTTTTATTATATCATTTAAAGATTTAATGATATCTCCTAAAACTTGAATAGTATTATTTAAAGATTGAATTTCATAATCTTTAACTGATAGTATTTTACTATCGTTCTCAGAAGAACATGCATAATAATTGTTAGTGTAATTTCCACTGTTTTTATTATTGCTATAGCTACTATTATCACTACCATCGTCAGTGATAGTAGTTGTAGTATTATAAGAGGAAGTATTAATCATTTGCCCCTCTCCGGTAATCAACCAATACAAATTTAAATCAGGAAACTTCTCCAGCATTTTTTTTATAGCATTAGAATTAATAGGTGAATTTCTTGCGGGACCACGAAAATTGGCAGAAGTCATACCTATCATTTCATAAAATCGTTCCTTTACGATACCTTTAGAATCTATGAATTCTATCATTCTTTCTTTAATCATAATATTTAATTTTTATATTTTATATTTTATATTTGTACTTACAAATAAACGTTTATATATTTGTATGTAAAATAAAACAATGTAATATAAATCACAAGTATATATACATACATATGTGCAAAGGTATAAAAAAATAACTAAAAAATAAAATAAAAATATGGAAATAAGTGATTTTATAGTTGAAAAAATCAAAAAGGAAAATAATTTTAGCATCAAAGTATTTTATGTTTTTATATTTACTTTTGATAACCTTTCTTCCATCAACTAATCTATAGTAAGGAGAAGGAAAGCAGGATATTATTACGAATCCCAATAACACTATTAAAATTACTCTTACCATGATGTAAATCTGTTTTTTGTGTGATATTGAAAATATGGTTTTACCCCTTTAGATAGAATTTGAAATACTGGTTGTGGAGATAGCCAGCCATGGGCTAAAATATTCTGTACAGCATGCCTTACATGTTCAGAATTTGTTCCTATTTTGTAATTACCAATCTGCTTTATATTTATTCCATTCTTCAGGAATTCTTTCATCAGATTTTTTATACACGAAACATATATATTCGTCCCTTGGAACCAAAAAATTATCATCCAATAGGAATAAATAATCTCCTTCTATTTTTACACTATATATCCCTTTAAAAATATCTCCAGATTGATTAGCAAATTGGGTATCTATTTTTATTTTACCATTTTTCTTATATATAATCCCTCTTCTTCCTGTGATTTCTGGATTGGGATCTGTATATCCAAAACTAAAAAATCTCACTCTTCCATTTTTATAAAATTGAATACTTCTTTCTACATCTTTTCCTATATCTCGTAACTTTTTATAATTTTTATCAGCCATATAATAATCAACTTTTTTATATAAAAAATTAACATCTATTTCATTAAAAATATTAGCATCAAAGTATTTTATATTTTTATATTTACTTTTGATAACCTTTCTTCCATCAGCTAATCTATAGTAAGGAGAAGGAAAGCAGGATATTATTACGAATCCCAATAACACTATTAAAATTACTCTTACCATGATGTAAATTGATTATAAGTTTGATATTGAAAATACTATTACCAATCTGGCTTGTATTTTTTCCATTCTTCTGGGATTTTTTCAGATTTCTTATAAACATAGCAAATATATTCAGAAGGTTTAAATAACAATGTATTAGGCATTATTTCTAATAAATATATCGTATCTCCTTCTACCTTTACCTTATATGTATATATTGTCAAGCTTCTATCTGAAGTCATTCCAAATTCATCAATATACATTCTTTTATTTTTTATATAAAACACCCCTCTAATCCCTGATATATCTGGATTTGGTTCTAAATAATATAAAAATCTTACTGCACCATTTTCATAAAATTGAATATAATGCAATCCTGGTGACTCTGTTTTTTGAATTTTTTTTTAATTGAGATTCGACATTATAAGAACCTACCTGTTCATATATATAATTAGCATCTATTTCACTTGATAGATTTCTATTTTTCCGTTTAAACACTTTATTATTATAAGGAACTTTCGCTATACCATTCTCTAAGTATTTACTCTTTATTATTTCACAAGATGTAAACATTACTAAAATTATTGTTATATACAATAAATATTTATATCCTACCATGATGTAAATTTATTTTTTGTATGATATTGAAAATATGCCTTTATTTGTGTTGACAAAACTAATAAACCAGGCTGTGGAGATAATTCTCCATGAGCTAATATATTCTGAATAGGATGCCTTACATATCTATCAGAATCTATTCTATTTCTTATTCTCTCTAAAATAATTCCTAAATTTGACATTTCTATCCTCAATAAATCTAAATTCTAAATTATGACCATGGTTGGTCTGTAATTGTATTTTATTATCATTTATTATTGTACCTCTATAATAGATACTTATATACTTCCCTAATAAATGATTGGAATTATTAAATATACCATACTTAATTGTTATTTTATCTTTATTAATAGTATAAAATCCACTATTTACTGAATTTTCAGTATATATTCTATTTTTTATATTTATAATTTCATCCTCTAATTTATTCCCTTTTGTTATAGGAATATCAAATACATTACAATATCCATCATTATCAAATTTTAGTAAAATAATTGCTGTTTCTTCAAACAAATCATTTTCCCCTATATTTGAATGATATATCGCAATATAATATCCTTTTGTATTGATTTCATAGTTTTTTTGACTTGCAGTACATAATAACATAAATATTATAGCTATGATTATTCTTTTTACCATGATGTAAACGGGTTATGAGTTTGATACTGAAAATATGGTGTTATTTTATTAGATAAAACCTCAAACCCTGGTTGTGGGGAAATCCAATCGTGAGCTAATACATTCTGTATAGGATATCTTACATATCTATCTGAATCTATCCCTATTCTGTAATTACCAATCGGGTTTATCACTAAAATCTCCATTTATATTTTCTTTTTTTAAGGAATAAATATAATCGTCACTATATCCTAACAACTGCTCATTATGACTTTCTATCATTATCTTTACTCTGTAATATCCTGCTTGAACAGAATGCCAATAATATTCTATATATAATTTTCCATTTTTTACTTCATAAATCCCCATTGTAGCTCTCATAGGATCTAAGTTGTAATCAGAAAAAATACCTACTTTCCCATCTTTATAAAATCTATAAATATAAGTTTGATAAGTATAGTTTTCTTTTGGGGGAGGAGATAATGTTATTTCTTTATATATAGAATTGAGGTCAATCATGTTTTTAATTTTCTGTTCTTCTCCCTTATTTGCATGAAGTGAAAATCTACTCAAACTGAATCTTTTCCTACCCATTTCATTCCACTTTCCTGTAATTATGCATGATGACAATAATGTCAAAAGAATTATTGATATGTATTTTACCATGTTGTAAATTGATTTTGAGTTCTATATTGGAAATAAGGTTTCCAGTCCCAAGACTGATTTTCAAAACCTCTATCCATTATTGCTCCGTGTACCTTTCTAATAATATCAGATTTATAACCATTATGCTCTTAGTGAATTAATTTTATTACCTTGTTAAGTGTTGTTTATAATAAAAACATCATATTTAGGACACTACCGTATCACCTATTTCTCAACTCATATATGTAATATATTAATTCATTTGTTACAGCAGCCTCTTCTAACATATGTATCCTATTTCCCTCTACTTTAACCTTATATGTTCTTATTATTTTACTTCTATCAGATGTTCCTCCTATTAAATCAATTTTTAATTTTTTATTTTTTATATAAATAACTCCACATTTCTCATCATCATTAAATTCAATATACCCATCTTTTCTAAATTTTAATATCCTTGCTGTATTACTAAGTTCCCTAATTATATTATAATTTTTATCTGAAAAATATACACCAACACAATGATAATAACCTTCAGTACTAATCATTGTTAAAACTTCTTTATTATAATATTTTATATTATTAAGCTCTATACAACTTATTAAAATTATTAATGTTGATAAATATGTTATAGTTTTTACCATGATGTAAATTTGTTTCTTGTTTGATATTGGAAAAATGGTTTTATCCCACCAGATAAAACTTCAAATCCAGGCTGAGGAGAAAGCCATGTATGAGCTAATATATTTTGGATAGGATGTCTTACATGTCTGTCAGAATCTATACCTATTCTGTAATTTCCCCAGCCAATATAGGCAGCGCCTAATCTATATCTATTCCCTTTTTCTTCAACTAAGCCATACCTCAAACTTGCTCCATACCCACCATGTGCATCACCATGTCCTAATATTTGTCCCATTCTCATTTGTATCATTGTATCATAATCAGCTCCCTTTTGTTCATAGTAACTATCAAGTGTTCTTTCTCCAGTAAATAAGTTAAAGCCCATAGAGAAATCTCCTATTTCAAATCTCATGGCTGCTGTTCTCCATCTGTCATGTCCATCACCTAATAAGCCTCTTTTTACTTTATCAAAAGGGCTTCCATCATTCTCATAGCTCATAGAAAAATCTCCGTGCCTTAATCCTATTATTCCTGTCTGCTGTTCGTGTAATCCACTCCAAATATTTGTTCCTAAACTTACCCCAAACTTTCCATCATCATAGGTAAGCATTGCAGACTTTCTATATTCCCAGCCTTTTTCTCCACTTCCTGGATGGGAGCCATAATGCATAATTCCAAATCCTCCAGAAATTGCAAAATCTCCAGCATGAAAAGTAACACTCACATTAGCTCCGAACCCCCAGCCCTTACCTATTGCTATACTTGGAGAAATACTAAAATTAAAATCACCAATGTTAATTTCCCAAGCAGGGAGAACACTTGCTACTATACTTCCTAAAATATGATTGGTATATGAAAAACCGGCTGTAAATAGACTTGCATTATAAATTCCTCCTGAGACGGCTCCTGTAACAGCTCCCATTAGGATAGATCTTCCAAAATCTTTTAAAGAAAAATTCCCTGTTATGGTGGCATTCAGTAAGTATGATCCTGCACCAATAGTTGCTCCAACTACAGCACCAGTGATAATACCCGCTAGAACTTTACCCAATATAGGAGCTAGAGCAGCAAAGAAGAACTCCCCGCTGGGGTCACTATACATTAGTGGATTATTGAACACATAGCCATACTTGTTGTAGTTTTGGGTATTGTGAGGGTCTTGGATGTTTTCATCAGCATTAAGGAACCTTCTGAGCAGCGGGTCGTAGAGCCTTCCGTTCATGTGGATGATGCCCACCTCCCATAAATGCTCGTGGCTGGTGTATCCTCTGTCTAAGAGGAGCTTAGCTTTAGCAATCTGCTCTGGGTCGGTGATAATTTCTCCATTTCCTATCTGCAGATGGGTAAGATTCCCCCAAGCATCATAATGGCGCTGTTCAAGCTTGTTTCCTTCTTCATCACTGATGGCTAAAATGCTTCCTAGATAATCCTTGTGCAGGAATTTATAAGAGCCTTTCTCTTCTTTAAAATCTTTAACGAAAATAATTTCACTTTCGTATGGACTTCCTCCAATGTAAAGAATATGTTTTTCTTTTCCGCTCTGATGGTCTAAGGTCACTTCAAAACTTCCGTCTTCACTATAGAATCGGGTAAACTTACCATGAGATGTTTCATTTTGAAAAGCATTCTCTGATAAAAATTCTCCTCCAAAGGTCATCATCTGCCTCATGGCAGTGAGCCCGTATTCAAATCTTACATCACCTTTCACCCCATCAATGAATACAGGATCATTATTCTCGTTGTATTCTATTTTTTGGATAAGATTGTTTTTGAGAAGCTCTGCTCCTTTTTCATTAAGGTTCATTCCCGTAGGCTGATAAACCTTATCTCTGTTCTCAAATTTTATCTTACCTAATTGGTCGTTTTCTATGATTCTTCCCTGCTTGTCATAGATATTATGATGCAGTTCTCCAGTTCTAGGGTTGGTCCAGTTGATAAGACGGTTGTTGTCATCATAAACAAAACGCTCCAAGATATTAAATGCTCCCGAAGTATTTCTGCTGTTGAGCTCATTCTTGATGGCATTGAAAGAATAAGCAATGTTTAAAATATCAGGTTTCCCTTCAGCTTTGTGACTTACAGCGCTTAAGAAGTCATTAGCATCATAAGTATTTTGGATAGAAGTTCCTCCTAGTTTTGCTTTTAAAACTTTTCCTTTCGCAGTAAGTTTTTCCAGCTCCCAGAGAACTTTTCCTGAGGACTTATCTTTGAGCTGATACATGGTTCCGCTCCAAGAGTCATAAACATTCTCTATCACTACATGGGTAGTCTTTCCTGATGATGTAAGGCTTTTCTCGTAGGAATGAACTCTTCCTATCGGGTCATAGACTACATTTTTTCTTTCATATTTTTTTCCAAAACTCTCCTCTGAAGCTGCAATTACTCTTCCATATTTGTCATAAGCAATATGGGAAGAAAAGGCTTTTCCTTTTGAGCTTTCAGTCTTAGAGAGCAGCATTCCCTTGTCATTATAAGCAAAGTGGATTTCTTTATCAGTTACTCCCTGCTTATTAGATTTCTCTTTTAGGGAGATGAGCTGTCCTTTATCGTTGTAGGTATACTCTTTAAATCCTTTAGGGCTGATTTCTTTGGTCAGCAGCCCAAAGCCATGATGGTACTCGTATTTGTAAAGCCCGTTGGAAGGATCGTGGTATTCTATTTTTCTTCCCCAGGCATCATACTTGGTGGTAACAATATTAGTACCATATTTAGCTTCAATGACTTCTCCAGCAGCATTGTATTTAAACTCAATAATACCTCCTTTATCTTCTGTAGAAGTGATATTTCCTAAAGCATCAAAAGTCTGTTTTTTGAAGCGGTTGTTGGCGTTAGTTTCCGTTATTGTTACGGTATTTTTATTATACTTGGTTTCAACGATTTTTCCTGTAAAGGCAGTTGCTTTTATTGGTCGGGAATACTCATCATATCCAATGGTGTTCCATTTAGGAAAAAACAGTGCTGCAGAATATGCCTCAGATTCTTTTATCTTCCTTCCTAAAGCATCATAATGTACTTCTTTGGTAACATTTCTTCCAAATAGTTTTGTAGTAGACTTATAAGTTTGTCCTATTTTGTTGGTAATAGTAAGTTCTTTTTTTCCATCAGGAAAATATTCTGTGGTTATATCTTCATGATCACCAAATTTTTCATAGGTGATAGTTTTAGTTCCGCCTAGATTAGTTGAAACAGAGAGTAATTTTCCCCAATTGTCATAGGTGTTGGTAAGAGTATTTCCCAGAGGATCTTTTTGAGTAAGAACTTGCCCCCAGTCATTATAGGTAATGAGGGTAATGAGACCTAGATTATCAGTTTTTTTGATAACAAATCTTCCTTTGTCCTCATATTCTGTTTTGCTGGTCTGGGTATTACTGTCTACACTGTTAGAGATGGTTTTCGTGGTGATATTTCCGAAACCATCATACTCATAGCTCTCCTTAAGCCAGCCTGAGCTATCTCTATTGTAGGTAGTAAGGCTTTTTAAGAGATTGTTCTCATAGTGGTATTCTTCTTTAGCTCCCTTACTGTCACCATAGGCTCTTACTAGCTCTGTTTTTACTCTTGGTCTTCCTACAGAATAGTCTTTTCCTTCTGCAGAAAGATTTGCAGGGTAATATTCTATTTGAGTAGTTTTTTCAGCAAAACCATTATTGGTGGAGCTGATGGTTTTCACAGGGAGATAAAGTTCATTGTATTCTACCCGGTTTATAGAAGTAGTTTCTTTGATAAAATCTTTGGTAGTAACCTCAGTAAGAACAATGGCAGTGACTGCTTTAGGTTTATCCTCTTGAGAGAGAGCAGAAACTTTTACCCCATTTACAAGTTTATCTACTTTGTATTGGGTAGATTTAAATGAGAGCAGGCTTTGGTTATTTAGAGAAACATCTTTAGGGAAGATTTGTGTTTCATCATTGGATTTGATGCTCCATTCTTTAATTGGTAGCCCTTCATTAAGGGGGTCTATTTCTGCTCCGTTCCATACTTTGGTATTTTCAAAGCCGTCGGCATACCAAGAAGAACGGGCAGTTTTTCTAAACCCAATCATACCTTTTCCCTGAAGATGGGTTACAAAACCACGATATCTGAAATCTTGTTTTCTGGTTTGGGAAGGACTGATGATTTGTCTGAGCTGCGATACAGCATAAGACTGGGATACCTTCTCTAGCTCCATATAAGGATATTTTTCTTGCTTCACAGGAGCATAGAAATGAGGATCCTTAGTAGAAACAGGGTCAAGTTCTTTATAATCTACTTCCGTACGGAGTCCACCTTGGGTGATGGCAGAAATACGGGAAGCTTTATTTAGCTCGTAGGAAGAGAATTTTACCATAACTCCCCCTTCTTGATGCATGAGTAAAATCTGATGATTAGAGTTGTTTATATAATGTGTTCCAACCATAGGACTTAGAGCTCCAAAGCGGTGAGGAGTAGAGATATGTCCATTAGGAGCATCATGTAAAGTTTCGATTTGCTTAGTATGAATATTAGGAAACTGAAAAGGATATAAATCAAGTTTAGCTAATCGTTCTAAAAAATATTTCCAATTAAGTGGAAAAAAAGGAGAAAAAGAAGGAAAAGGAGTAGTGGACGAAGTAGTTGTATGTCCATCAATATTTTTTTGTTCAAAATCTATTTTTCCATTGTTATTGACACCAATATTTTCGTAATATTTTATAATAAATTTAGAATGGTGATTTTCTGAATGCCTGTTCTGTCTAGAATAGGTTCCTACAACTACAAAATCTGCTTTTCCATCACCATTGATATCCTGAACAAAATAATGACGACCATAATAGAAAACTCTTCCACTCTCGTCATAATGGAAAGGATTAGGTTGGTAAGGAATTTTAATATTATTTTCTTCTTTAAACTCTGTACCTGTTGATAGGTAAAGTTTCCAATCATATGTACTTATTCCTGCAGGAATTAATAAGTCTGTTTTTCCATCTCCGTTAAAGTCTCCTGTAAAAGCATGAGATGTTAAACCGTCTAACCCCTTTTGTTCTTTATAAAAATTTTTATAGGTAGAGACAAATCTTTGTGTATCAGATTTTTTTTCTGTTTTAATAATGGTAGGTCTTCCACCAGAATCAAAAGCTATAAAATCCATTTTCCCATCTCCATCAAAATCACCAATTTTATAATCATCATTTTTTTTATTCCCATAGGATGAAAAATCTGATAAACACTGTTCACTAGAAAGTTCAGAAGCAGTATTGACAACCATGTATCGGTTATAGAAGTGACACTCTTTTTTGTAGGAACCAATATTTTCTACATCGTCAATACTTGAAATAGGAAATCTATCACCATTTCCATCTTTTATAGGAGTAAAATAGCATTGTTCGTCTGGGAAATTCCAAACAAGTTCAGAGATGCCGTCTCCATCTAAATCAAGGCTTTTTACTTCTCCTAAAGAAGTTCTTGTATAGCCACTATTTACCATTCCCTTAGGAGCTCCAGGAATACGATACTCCCTTGAACCTGTACTCCTGTCATAATCTTTATGAGAAATGATTTTAGTATATTCTTTTACTATTTGGTTATTTTTAATAGAATAAAACTGAAGTTCTATATCTTGAGTATGAATACTTTCTTTTCCAAAAAAGTCATCAATAGTTTTGTTTTTGGGTATTTTTTTATAAACCACAAATCCTTGACTGGTTTTTACTCTGCCGTCTTTATCTTTAAGAGTAACTACCAAACTATTACTTTCGAAATCAAGCTTAGAGAAGTCACTATTTCCAATATGTATTCTTTCTTGTTTTACATCATCAAGAGCTCCTCTGAATAAATACAGCCCTGCAGGCCTGCTTTCATACTTGACGCAGTAAGTCCTCTCATTACTTGGATCCCATTCATCAGGCACAGAATCATATTCTACACATTCTTCATAAGCATTATAATACTTTAGTAAATCTAGTTTTCCATCCCCATCAAAATCACCTACAAGTTTTTTGTAGTCTTTATCAGAAAAACTAGAACGGCTCCAGCCAGAGTTTTGAGATTTTTGATATTCAAATGTTACAGGATTTGAAGGTTCATTATTGGAGTTGTATTCAGTAATATTGTTTACGAACTGGTATTTTGTGCCATTTTCTCCATTGTGGTAGTTGATGATATATTTTTTAAATTGTTTTCCACCAGTATCTACCTGTACAGATATTAGTATGTTACTTTGAATAAACTTCTCTCCCGTTACAAAAGAAGATTCTTTAAGATCTCTTTCTGCATACTGGAAAGTCATTCTATTGAAATGAGGCTTTCCTAAAGCTTCATTTCCTCCCCATTCTATACTGGATATTACCGATACATTCTCAGACTGAATATATCGGTAAACAATGTAATTGTCTTGAGCATCTTTCCACTTAGTGATATTGTATTCTATAGGTGTTCTGCTTTCTGCAGCATTTCCGTACCATGCCTGTGAACCATCTTCAAAAGTGATTTCCCAGTACTCAGGACCTTTCCATGCTTTTCCAGAGAGATTTCCTCTTGCTTTTATTTTTACATTAGAGAATTTCTCAGTAACATATTCAGATCCATCCTTGCCATATTCTCCTGATTTAAGAATAAGCCTCTGCCCATTAAAACTGTAATAGTCATTATAAGTGAGCGAGATACCTTCAGCTTTTCCATCTTTATCGATGTTTTTTCCTACTCTTGCAATGGAAGTAATTCCAGAGAGATTCCATCCATAACCAGCAATTCCATTTCCTGATCCACTGGTATAAACTAGATTGACCTGAGGCGCTACGCTTTTCACCCCTGGCGGCAGAGCAATAGGAAGGGTAAACTGAAGTTGCCCAACTCCATTTACTTCAATATTTCCTTGGGTATCATGGAAAAGATTACTCCCTAAAGTTCCACTTGGAGTGGAAGGGTTCACAGGAGATGCTTCTCCCCCTCCAGAAGAAGGCGGATTACTAGGATTAGAATCTTGAATCCTTGCAGTAAATTCTACCTCTGAAGAGGCTGCTCTAAACCCTTGAGATAAGGTAATCGACACAGGGTCAGTTACTGTTCGTGATTTAGTCTCTGGATTATTGAGATTGATTTGAGAGTGTCCCCAAAAGAATGAACATAAAGAAACAACAGCGTAGAGTTTTTTCATATGTTTTTAGTTTTTTACTTTAAATACTTATTTTTTTACTTTTTAGCAACACAAGACCAATACAGACCAAAGGTATATTCTGTAGCCTTCTTGTAAGTCAAATTAAAGGTCTAATAATGCTTTAGTATGGTCTGTGAATAGATCTTTCCTCCATTTAGGTGAAACTTAACCACATAAGCTCCTTCTATATAATGTCCCATGCTGATTTCTGTACGGTGGGAATCTGAAGCCTTTTTCTTGATATAGAGCATATTCCCCAGCGTATTATATACAGAAATTTCTTGAAGGTTTCTTCGTATTTCTTCACTTACAATAATGGTCAATATATCTTTTACTGGAACAGGAGCCATTTTTACTTCTTTCCAAAAGGCGGCTTCCTTAGCAGACATTAATGAAAGTTGTGGGGTATTCTCAGGCTCTTCTTTAGAATTAGTTTTGGTCTTATCTTCTGAGGAGGAAAAAGGACCTCTGTATATTTGGTTTCCAGCTTCATCATAACGGAAAACCACTTCTGTCTGGGCATAAATGACTCCTGTAAGACAAAAACAGATAGGAAGCAGTATTCTTTTCATGGATAAAGGTGTTTTATTTTTTAACTTTAGAGAGTTTTTCTTCAAGCTGATTGATTCTCTTTTCCTGTTGTATAGAATAAAGAGTAAGTTCTTCTATTTTTTGAAGTAATTTGATTTGAAATTCACCAATGTTTACCCCCTCTTTTTCCATTTCAGCAGCAGAGGTAATCTCAGGAAGAGGTATCTTTTCTCTTTGATATGTTTTTCTACATCTTCCAGTTTAGGAAGTGCATAATCATCAGCGAAAACAAAATCTGCAGTTGGAGTTTTGGTAACCTTTATTTCTCTTGCCTCAAACTTTCCTTTTAGATAAGCATTACCTACATGACTGATTTCAAATAAAACTCCTGTATAATCTCCTTTGGAAACAATCCATTTGGTTTCTCCCATGTTTCCGAAAAACCAGTTGTTTTGATTATTTAAGAGTCTAGTTTGTATCCCTTGAAGATACCCTCCATATGTAGTATTACGCTGAAGGATAAGTTGCGGAGAATCATCTTGAAGGGTATAGGCTGTTGAATAAAGGCTTCCTTGAACAGTAAGTTTGTGGGTAGGGTTATCAATACCAACACCTACATTTTCATTATTGCTGGTGGTAGGATATAATTTTTCAGAAGGAACAAAAATTTGTGCATTTAAAAAAGAAGCACCTACAAATAGGGCTCCAAGAATAGAGTTTTTTACCATAGTACAAAAAATTAGTTTTTAACATTTTTTTAACAAGACAAATGTATAGGCTTTAATATTCCTACGCAATATGATTTTTGTCATGTTTTTGTGTTGTATTTAGAAAAACAAGTGTAAAAACAAAGAATAATCAGAATTTAGAATATATATCATTTAAGGGATATTATAATTTAAAA
>ERZ772909.421-NODE-421-length-26784-cov-9.807251_pt1 | contig 26784 bp, 24 predicted proteins | sample MGYA00511137_ERZ772909 | MGnify/ENA primary metagenome ERZ772909 (study PRJEB29015, sample SAMEA2738095) | human oral metagenome | biome: human oral; feature: human-associated habitat; material: saliva | place: China | collected 2270 ... | reverse complement strand
GACCTCCTGCGTGACAGGCAGGCATTCTAACCAACTGAACTAACGCACCAAAATGAAGGCGTAAAAACCCTTTTTCTGTTTTGCGAGTGCAAAGGTAATAATAAAAATCTATACCACCAAAATTAATCAACGCTTTTTATATAAAAAGTTACATTACTCCTCTGCATTCATGACAACCATCGTGGAATATCCACTCCTTCGATAGTCTCTTATCTGTAAAACACTTTGATTGTAGACGCATAAATATCCTCAAGCGCAATCAAGGCACTATATATAATAAGGTGAAACACTCCTGTGCTCTCATATCAACCATCGTGGGATAGCCACACCCCGATAGTCTCCCTTCTAAAATGCCTTTGGATAGAAGGCTCATAAAACTCCTCAAGCGCAGACAAGAGGCTTTAGATAAACAGTTGCATTACCCTTGCATCCTTATAACGACCGTCGCAGAAGATCCACTCCTTCAGTATTGCACCCTCTGTAAAACCAATTGATAGGAGGCAGTGGTGGGACACCTCGTTATCAACATCGACCACTGCATAGATTTGTTTGAGGTGGAGCATGTTACGACTGTAGTCTGTCAGCATCTCAATGGCAGCCTGTGCGTAGCCCTGTCGACGAAAGGCTTTCATGATGATGATGCCCATCTCCGCCCGTTGATGCTTCGGATCGAAATCTACAAGGTCTATCACTCCCACCGTCTCCTGCTGTTCGTTCTCGATAATCAAGCGCACTTGTCCGTCGATATAGATATCGTTCTTCGCATCAGCAATATAGTTATGCAATGCGTAGCGACTGTAAGGAACATTCGTGGCACTGACGTTCCAGAGGCTACGGTCGTTCTCTATGTGATAAAGCATATCGAGGTCTTCTGGCTCCATCGCCCTAAGTCTTACCCTCACGTGTCGTTTTTTTTCCATGTCTTAACCTCCTATTATCTCGGTCATGGTGATGACTCTATTGTCTTTTGGGTGGTAGAATCCGATGTGTACATTGCTGATCGGCTGCCGTGCGAAGGCGTTTAAGATGTCTTGATAACGAAAGCGACTGGTGTCGTAGGCCACACAGTAGGGTTTACTCTGTCGTCCTATCTGTTGGAGAATTTCGTCATGAATCTTCATCAATTCGTCTGCCTCGGCTATACGATACTCTGCTGTCAGAGCGTTGTCGGCTGCGAGTTGTTGGCAGGCAAGCGTCATCTCCTCACTTCCCACAAAGATATAACGAGGGTAAGTGCGGCTCTTTGCGGTGCGGAAGCCCAACTTCTTTCTCACGACGTGGGCTGTGGTGCGCATCAGCGAGGCAAAGGCTTTCAGATAGATAGCCGCCTTGATGGGCAGTCGCCACAGTACGTTCATACCGCCATAATGCTTACGGAAGAAGATGAGCATGGCATCGTAGAAGACGTGGACATATCGGAAGCTCGACTTCTGGGTGCTCTCTCCCTTGTAGTGGAGGATGCGCACGGGCAGATACCAGTTCTCGTAGCCGCCTTTGAGCAGTCGATAACTCAGGTCGACATCCTCACCATACATAAAGAAATCCTCGTCTAAAAGGCCTATCTGGTCTAAGGCCGACTTGCGAAGGAAGCAGTAAGCACCGCTGACAACCTCTATCTGTCCTGCAACCTCCCATGAGAGACCCCCCATATAATAATGTGCAAAGCGACGACTCTGTGGGAAATGCTTACACAGACCGACCATCTTATAGAACGAGACCATCGGCGACGGTAGGCCACGACGGCTTTCTAAGGCTCGGCTACCACTGTCGTTAAGCATCTCAACACCGTGCCCACCTGCCTTTGGATGGCTGTCCATAAAGTCGAGCGACGCACGGATAACATCCTCGCCTACAACGGTGTCGGGGTTTAAGAGGAGTATATACTCGCCCTGACTCTGCCTGATTGCGATGTTGTTACCCCCTGCAAAACCTAAGTTATGAGCACTGGCAATGAAGCGCACAGCAGGGAAACGGGGACGAAGATAGGCTATCGAACCATCACTCGAATGGTTGTCGACCACAAACACCTCGGCCTCTATGCCCTCCAAAGCACGCTGCAGACTCTCTAAACACTGCTCGAGATAGTATTTGACGTTATAGTTTACGATGATAACACTCAGTTTCATTTACTCGTGCTCAGGGTTGTCTAAGGAACATTCATGCTCGCATCGTTTCTTGCTGGGATAGACGAAGAAGAGACTCAACGCCAATATCACAGCGAGATAGAAGAAACTCACGGCATCACCAAAGGCATAATAAAAGAAGATGTTGGCTATCATTGGCAGACAGAGTAGCATCAGACGGACGCTACCCCACACAAGGAGCTTACGACTGACATGGCTCTCATCCGACTGCAAGAGCGTCTGCACGTAGCCTATCTTGAAGAGGAAAAGGGCAAGAGGGATAGCGGCAAGGGTCAAGAGTTGCATCAGGAATTGCAAACTGACCATCTTTGCGCTCTCTACATCGGCCCAGTTGCCTGGTAGGACAAGCTGAAGTTCGTACACACCAATGATTATCAGCGTGATAAGACACGCACCATAAAACTCCGAAAGGAGTATTTTTCTTGTTTTATCCATAGGTTTGTTTAAGATTCAAGCGGGGTGCGGTTTAGGATACTACGCCCTAAGGTCACCTCGTCAGTATATTCAAGTTCGTCGCCAACAGAGATGCCGCGTGCGATAACCGATAGTTTCACACCCGTCCCTCGCAGCTTGCGTGAGATATAGAAGTTGGTCGTGTCGCCCTCCATCGTACTGGCTAAGGCAAGGATAACCTCCTTCACTGTGCCGTCCTTGACGCGTTCTACGAGCGAGTCTATCTCTAAGTCGTTCGGACCAATGCCGTCCATCGGTGAGATAATACCGCCTAAGACGTGATAGAGGCCGTGGAACTGCTGCGTATTCTCTATCGCCATGACGTCTTGCACATTCTCGACTACGCAGACCACGGAGCCGTCGCGACGTGGATCGGAGCATATTCCACAGACGTCATCATCGGAGAGGTTATGGCATACCTTGCAATATTTCACGTCATGTCTGACCCTTACTACGGCATCGGCAAAGCCATCCACATCGGCAGCCGACTGTCGAAGCAAATGCAAAACAAGGCGTAGAGCGGTCTTACGCCCCACACCTGGCAACTGTGAGAAAGCCTCTACGGCCCGTTCTAAGAGTTGGGAAGGATACTGTTGCATGCTTTTTACGATTCTCTCTGACCCGAGAGACGAAGGGAAGGAACTACCGTGGCAATCCGTTCCGCTGGTTTCTAATAGTCGTATCAACCATCGGTCGACAAAGGATACACGCTCGGCCTATCCCCTGCCGACTGATGGTTATTCATCTTACAGGCTTGTCTATCTGCTTAATCGTCAAAGAGATAGATACCCAAACCTATCTTCAAACCAATCGTAGAATAGTCATGATCCTTAAACGACTGGTCGTAGTAGATAGCAGGCTCTATCGTCACCGAACGGTTAACGAAGAAGGCATAACCCAACTCAATGCCTGGCATGAAATCGTTATAACTATGGTTGGCATGGAGCAGTTTCACACCAGCACCCAAGTAGAGGCCGTTCTGTGTGATATAATAGCGTCCACCAACACCCACACTGATATGGTCGGCAACAGCCTCGGAGCCATTATGCACTGCATCGACATTAGCCAGTACCATCACATTGTCCCACGGGAAATAACCCGCCTTAGCCTGTACGCCTAAGTTAATACCGTCCTGACCATTATAATGCAAGTCGAGTCCTGTCAGAGAAGCACCCAAATAGCCCTTCCCCTCTTGGAACTGTGCGGACGCACAAAGGCTTACCATCATTGCTGCAACGAGCAGCATACATCTTTTTATCATTCCTTTAATATGAATATAAGTTATACTTTAAGATTGACAAATAATTCTATTACGTTTCTGTCAACATTCTTAGACAAAGGTAAGGATAATATTTGGATAAAGGAAATAATTGACATTCTTTATAAAATAAGGTGGGGGTGGAGGGCAAAAGATAGCGGGCAATGGTCCATCCCCAGCTGGCCCCTCCCCCTTCCCCTCCCCCGCAGGGAGGGGCGTGATATGTGAGGTTACCCCTATTGGGCTGCTGACGTGGGTCGTGGAAAAGTTCTTCTCTCACGGAGGATATCTTGTTCTCATACGGAGGATGTCTTTTTCTCTCACAGAACTCACAGATTTAACAGAATCTTTTTGCGCACAGTTTTGATCTCACAGAACACCTCCGGCATACAGAATTCACAGAACGTTACTGCTAAAGAAGGGTGTTGGGTGATGGGTGTTAGGTGTTGATGATTAGCCAAAACGGGTGTTGGGTGATGGATGTTAGGTGTTGATGATTAGCCTTGGTGGGTGTTGGGTGTTGGATGATGGGTGGTGATGATTAGCTAAAGATGGCTGTAAGGTTCTGTGTAATCGGTTGACTTGATGTCTCTGTGAACCTTTGTGTGTTCTGTTCATCTGTGTTCTTCTGTGAGAAATAGAACATACCCACTCTATGAGATGACACACAAACAACTCGCTGGGGAGGTTTTTCTCTCACAGAACTCACAGATTTAACAGAACCTTTTTGCGCACTGTTTCGAACACACAGAACGCCTCCGGCATACAGAATTCACAGAACGTTACTACTAAAGAAGGGTGTTGGGTGATGGATGTTAGGTGTTGATGATTAGCTAAAGAAGGGTGTTGGGTGATGGATGTTGGCTGTAAGGTTCTGTGAAATCGGTTGACTTAATGTCTCTGTGAGCCTTTGTGTGTTCTGTTCTTCTGTGTAAATCTGTGAGAAATAGAATGCACCCTCACTATGAGATGATACACAAACAACTCGCTGGGGAGGTTTTTCTCTCACATTAGTTTTGTATGCTAAAGTCGCAGGGTATATTTTTCTCTCACAGAGCACACAGATTTAACGGACCCTTTTGGCGCACCTTTCGAGTCCACAGAACGCCTTCGGCATACAGAATTCACAGAACGTTACTGCTATCGTAGATACCGATAAGGGGTAACAAGCAACCTACATCCAGCTCACATGGGTATTTCGGTGATCACTCCCCTTCCCTCCGGGGGAGGGGACGGGGGAGGGGCCTGCTGGGGACAGGGGAGGTGCCAGCTGTGTTAGGTGTTGTGACCTCTTTCTTATAAGGTTATCTCGGTACTCCTTCCCCTCACCCTTCTCTCTCCTTCCTCCTCTTACTCTTTGTCAATTTTTTTACTCCTCTCAATCTCCCCACATGCTTCTCTTGATTTAAGAACATGCCTTTCAAAGTTCGAGAATATGCCTTTCTTGCGTAATGAAGGGGCCTTTCTTGTATCAAGAAGGGCGTCCTCTTCAACACTCTGTGTAATTGTTTGATTTCTTGTGAGTTATATGCTCATTTCTTCGAGGCAATTACGTCTATCAATGAAGTAGCTTTAATCGATATATTGTAATGATTCTTTCCGCTTTTGTAAGTTGCTTGATAGTAAACGAGTCGGTTTTATAAATACTCTATCGAGGTACATGCACGTCTTATTTAGTTTATTATTTCTCATGCTTAAGTATTCTTTTTTTGTTTTCGTTCAGCTATCTTTCTTTTGCCGCACATTACCGATTTTTGTTTACGTAAACAACCTCCAAGAATGATTTTATACATATCTAACGAGCGTAGAACACTCTTTCTGTTGTGTAAAAGATAATTCATCATTATACGAGTCATCACATTGTTCTGTTTATTCAAGTTTTTTTGTTCCTCCCACAGTCCTTTAGTCTCTGTGATTTCTGTCCCCTTTAGGGTTGCGTGCAAGGCCTCTGTAAATTCTGTTCATCTGTGATCTCTGTGAGAGAAGGAAATATTCAGCGCTTTTCTTGTTTTTTATCTCATAAAAAAATACTCGTTTCTGTCTCATAGATTAGCATTGATTTTGTGCATCCAACGAGCGCACAGAGGTATATAGAGTTATTTTGTCCCCTTTTTAAGCAGCCTTTTTCCTATCCATCTCACCCGTTACAACTGTTCCCCCTGTTATTTTGTCTCCTCTTTAAGCTGCCTTTTTCCTATCCATTTCATCCGTCTCAATTGTTCCCTCTGTTATTCTGTCTTCTTTTTAAGTTGCCTTTTTTCTATTCATTTCACCCGTTACAACTGTTTCCTCTGTTATTCTATCCCCTCTTTAAGTTGCTTTTTTTTATCCATTTCACCCGGCACAACTGTTCCTTCTGTTATCCTGTCTCTTTTTTAAGCTGCCTTTTTCTTATCCATCTCACCCGTTACTACTGTTCCTTCTGTTATTCTGTCTTCTTTTTAAGCTGCCTTTTTCCTATCCATTCCACCCGTTACAACTGTTCCCTCTGTTATTCTGTCTTTTTTTTAAGCTGCCTTTTTCCTATCCATCCCACCCGTTACAACTGTTCCCTCTGTTATTCTGTCTTCTTTTTATCCTGTCTCTCACCTCCCCCACCCAACCATCGTTACTGTTTCCTTTGTTACTCTGTCTCCTCTTACCCTGTCCCTTTTTCACTTTTTTGTCGCACTTTCTCAACGTTGCTTTTCCTTGTTATTTCTCGTCTATGAAAGCATATTTTCGTCAAGTGTTGACCTTATTTTTTTGCTTTATTCAATCCCTATTGTCTATTGTAAAACCATCTATTTACGTTTTTATCTGTACATATTTTCACATTATTATCTAAGTATATAAAAATACTTTTAGTCCTTTAATGATTTGCTTGTTTACTTACTTTGTTTTTATTTTTGCTTTTTATTTATGTAAGTAGACTTTTGTTTTATTGTTTAATAATATAAATCACTATATATATAAGTATAGATTATTGTATTTAATGATTTATGTTCAGTAAATATATAAATACGTAATAGTATATATAATGCAATGTTTAATTAACTATATAAATACATATTACCTTGCAAAATATAGTCTTCGTTTGTATTAAATATATAAACATATAAACAAATATACGCTTTTCTTATGTACACAATATTACTCATTTCGTCGTTCTTTTTACGTTCCTTTTTACACATTTGTATTTGTTCTTTCTTTATAATATAGGTGTTCTTTCTTTTCAACACGCTCCGAGTTGCTTCTCCATCCTCCCCTACTTTTGTTTTTGTCGTCCTACGTTTTGACTCTTTTTAGGGTTTCATCGCTCCACTTTACGCATTTACTGTAATTTGGAGAGGGATCTCTTAGTCACTGTGCTAAAGCATTTTTGTTTCTTTTCAACTGTTTCCTACGCTTTTCACAGTTCTATTCTTGTAACCTATTGAATGTAAGAATTGTATATATCTATCTAAATCACTATTTATATCTTTACTTCTTTCTTTGGTTAAAAGTTATAGGTTTAGTTATAGATGTTTATTTGCTAATCTCCTCGTTACAGTCTTTATTTTCTATTTAGTTCGATGAAATCGCTTAAAATTGCTGTTTTTCTTAGTTTGAATCTTGTGTTTGTACGACCGCTTTGCATGTTTTTTTTCGATATAATTAGTTGTTACTCTCTGATTTAGAGTATTCTGTATTTTTATATATTCAACTATATATATGAATGTATTTTTACCCCATTCTATCGCTAATCTAACCCTCTTGTTCTACTTTGGTTTTACATTCTTATAGTCTCTTTGTTCTCAGATTTCATTATTCTGAATGCTCATAACTCGTGAAGGAGGTTTTCCCTTTATTCGCTCATGATACTCTCCTTTTTCCTTAAATACGTATATAACTGTTTCTTTATTTATGTATATGACTGATTATACTATTATACATGTAATTAAATATATATCTATTACAGTTGCAGGATATATGTTTGTAAACAAGTAAATATATAAATACATTTTCATTAATGAGTATCTTTTTGAGTATTCCCTAATGTGTTGTTAGTTTTTAATCGACAGTTTTATATATTTATTAGATGTGTAACTACATAAATATATATAAAGATTAAGACTTAAAAGAGTATTTATTTTATTGTATTTATGCCTACTTGTCTTTTTATTTTTCTCATTAAAAATGTTTAGATGTATTTGTTTCTTTCAATAATTAGGCGTATATTTGCAAGTATAAAAATATAACCACATCATTATGTGAGTATTTGTTTGAATCTATTTTAATATAATTATATATGAAATTAGGTACTTTTTCGGTTTCATCTAAGGCGGGTGAAGTACTGAATTGGAGTATGGGTTTATACCTTGCTTTTAGTGGTCTCAGTTTGATAGACAACTGGACGTCGGCACCCAATGAGGGTCAGGGAGTGATCACTCAGGCCTTTGCCACATTTCAGAGCAGCTCCATGATTCAAGTGATAGAGGCCGTTGCACTTCTTGCGACAAAGTTAACTATGTTGGAGGTGTTCCGCAGGTGTCTGAGTCGTAACAAGCATTTTACTGCACAATTAGCGGTCATCGTTGTGATGGTCCTAACGTTCTTGATTGCTGCCGCATCCAATCTCCCTATGTTCTTATGCACGCCAGAGGAGATGAGCAGCGGGGTATCGGGAGTAGCCTTAAGCAAGTTCTCAACTTTCTCAATTGCCTGTGGTCTTGTACTCTTCGTTACCAACCTCGTTCTCTGCATCCAATTAATGGTGAAATATGCTGGGAGAATCCGTCTTTACGGTGCTTCTTTGATAGGATGTGACGTGGCAATTTCGCTCGCCAACATGGTTTACGGCTATATATATAATAATGTGGGCGGTGTTACGATGGACCAGATAACGACCTACGGTACGATTGTTTCTATCTTTAGCTTTGTTCTTGGCTTAGCACCTTACTGCCTTCTGCGCAGAACAATGGTTGCAGCAGACTAACAGAACGCTCATTATTAATAAGGTAGTAGGACCTAATCGCATTTTTGCCCCTCCCCTACCCCACTCTTGATGGAGCTCGATGATGATAGTATAGGAAATCTTCAATAAAAGAGGCTCATAATTTGAGTATTCGTGGGAAGGGATACGAGTGGTTGAGAAAATCGACAAAAAGAGAGGGGTTAAAGGTGGGTAGATGTGACAAAAAGTAAGGAGAAGAATGCCAATTGGCTTTTATTTAGTCTATAATATTGGCCTAATGTGCCATATTGGGCTGATAAGGCTAATAAAAAGAAAGCCTAACAGCTTCTAAAAATGTAGCCTAAAAAGTGGGAAAGAGAGGCAATAAGGCCTCAGATGGCTGTTTTTAAGGATAAAAACCATAAAAAGGAGCTTTCTTTGTCCACGTTAAGTAGCATGAGCCTCGAGACAGGCTTGGGAGATACAAAATATCGAAGAGTGACAAGACAGATATGTAATCCGATTGAAATATATATACGTAAATAGCTTAAAGAGCTAAAATATAAATATTCGAAAGCATAGATACGTAAATAGACAAGTACGGGAAAAAGTAAAAACATAAATATATAAACAATGAAGAATAAGAAGATCGTTTTCGCAAATCAGAAGGGTGGAGTAGGGAAGAGCACGTTGTGTATACTCTTTGCCAACTATCTTGCTGCAAAGGGTAGGGACGTTTGTATCATTGATACCGACTTGCAGAAGACTATTCTGATGCAGCGTCGGAAGGACAAGCTCATCTACGAGGGTGAAGAAGAGCCTTACAATGTGCAAGACTTCGACGTGACAGATGTCGAGACCATGCAGTCGTTGGTTGATTCAGCCTCTCAGGTAGAGGGCTACGTACTATTCGACTCACCTGGTAACATCAGCGAAGACGGTTTAGCACCACTCTTCGTGGGGGCCGACTACATCGTCTGTCCTTACGAATACGAGGACAAGGCGCTGGACTCAACGGGCGTCTTCGTGCAGGTGCTTAACGTGCTACGCGAGCATAACCCACAGATGTCAGCCAAGCTCTTCTTCGTCCCCAACCGCATCGACCCACGTATCGGTACGGCCGAGGAGCAGGAGATGTGGCGGCGAACAGATGAGGTGTTTGGTAATTTCGGACTCGTCACACCTGTCGTTAATAGCCGTGCAACACTGAAGCGCACAAACACCTTCGAGCTGCTGGGTACGCAACGCGACGCTGTTAAAAAGGCGTTTGATTATATGCTGAGGAGGATGAAGTAAAAACCTCCCCCCAGCCCCCTCCGAAAGAGGGGGAGTGCCTAACGGGATGAAGTTGGATAAAATTGGTTGGATAAATAAGGTCTAATAAAGTTGTTTGGACAGACGATGTTAACTGAGAAGACTTCGTGAGGGCGCGATAGGGGAGAGAGGATGACGAAAGGACGTATCAAAAGAAGGAAATGATAAGTCCACGTTTATATATAACAAAGTAAAAACAAAGAAACAAAGATACAATGGCTAAGAAGAAGAAAACAATGGTGGTGATGCCAGGTGCGATGACCGACTTGGCGCATAGGGTACAGAAAGGACCACGACCAAATCCTATTACTAATTCAGAAGAGACGGCGATGGATGAGCAGGAGGCTACCGAGCCTGTACAGTATGATACGAACAACGTTGAGCAGGAGGTGCGTACACAGGTTGAGGAACAGCAGCCAGAGGAGTATGCTGAAGCTATTGCAGATGTTGACGAGCCAGCAGCAGCACCAACGGCCCCTACAAGTTCGTTCCGTCGGGTAGAGCCCAAGCAGGAAGCAGTCGACCGCAAGGACCGCACCGCACCGGCTGCGAAGAAGCTACCAAAGGCTGAGGGCCGACAGCTCGCACGTGAGTATTCACTCGCAAAGGATAGCGGTGAGGACAGTTGGCAGATTTTCCTCGACCTGGCACGCGACTATAAGGCACGCGACTCACGTCTTGCCACGGTCTATATCGACTCCGATCTCAAGGGCGTCCTCGACCGTCTGAAGTCTGCTACGAGTGTGAAGCTCCCTTCAACAGCCCTGTTGAGTGCCATCGTTGCCCGCTTCGTATTCGAACACGAGAAGGATATTAAGAACGCAATATTTGGTGAGAGCTTGCTGTAAGAACTATAATAAAAGAACAAAACAGCAGAATAACAGTAGTCCCAACTGGCTCCACCCCCAACCCCCTCCCCCGTAGGGTTACTCTTTCTACACATCTTTTTAATATCATAATACATTGATACTCAGTAAAATACTTGCGTATGTTATGGTTTTTTAGTATCTTTGTATATGCAATTAAACAAGATTTTTGACTCCCTCGGAGGAGATAAGAGAGTCGAATGAAGAGTTAATAGCTTGTTCGATAAGATGGTAGAGAAACAGAGTGCGGTTATTAATAAGTGCTTCGAAGATAAGGCACCTAAAGTTGGTGCCTATAGAGTACTACGTAATAAGAACTGGGATATGGAAGATCTAATAGATAGAATAAGGCAATTCTCTGGTAGTGAGTGTGTTGGACATAAGCATGTACTATGCATACAAGACACTACGGAGCTCTCTTACGACCACATGAAAGGGCGTTTGAAGGAGGATGACCCCGACTTTGGAGATGGTTCTATGCAACTGAAAAAGTATTCTATTTTCGTACATCCTACTATGATTGTGGACGCTGAATCTTGCCTTCCTATAGGCTTCTCCTCTGTGAGAATATGGAATCGTGAGCGCATAGAAGGACGAAAGAAGACCAATAAACGAGCAACTTTACCATATAAGGATAAGGAATCCTATCGGTGGACTTTGTCTGCAAAGGAAAGCGCAGAGTGCATCCCAAGTGACGTTCGTAAGACAATAGTTGGCGATCGTGAGAGCGATGTCTACGCCTTTATGGACGAGACTTTGGAAGTGGGATGCGACTTTCTGATACGTTCTACTCATAATCGCAAGAGTAGCGTAGGTGCTGATTTAGATACACTTACAGAGCATTTAGCCAAGCAGAAACCTATGGGCGAGTACAGTTTCTCACTCCCCGGACGGCAAGGTCGAAAGAACAGAACAGCCATTATGGAGGTACGTTTTATGCCTATCACCCTTCACGCACCACATTCAAATGCAGGCGGTAAGGAGAAGTTAGATATTTATTGCGTACATGTCAAGGAACGTGCCGACTCTGTTCCTGCAGGAGAAGAGCCCGTAGAATGGCGTTTACTGACTTCACACGAGGTTACCAGTCTTGCTCAAGCAGTGCAATGTATCGACTGGTATAGATGTCGTTGGCTCATCGAGGAACTTTTCCGACTAATGAAATCCAAGGGATTTGGAATAGAAGACATACAGTTAGAGGATGGCGAGAGTACAAAGAAGATGATTTCTCTAACCATATCGGCAGTACTTAAGTGTCTGATACTTAAGAGGTCATACGATACAAAACGAGAAGAAGTATCAGCCCGCATACTCTTTACAAACGTCCAATTAGTAGTTCTACATGCACTCATGGGAATGATACATGCCAAGAACCCGAGGTCAAAAGATGGAAGAAATCCTTTCAAAGAGGACAGCCTACCATGGGCAGCATGGATAATTGCCCGTCTACAAGGTTGGTGTGATATGGGTAAGGACACCAGGCCAGGCTACATCACTCTTAAGGAAGGTTTACGAGTATTTGAATACCAAGTAGCCTTCTATACAAATCTAAATAAAGATGTGTAGAAAAAGTAGCTCCCCTCGGAGAGGGGATGGGGGTGGGGCTTTAAAACCTAATAACGCCCTTTCTAAGTGCAGCAGCGTAGCTACGCTGTAGGTTGTCACCCAACCAGCCACTCTTCCACGCAGCTCTTTTGAGGTTGTGAGCAGCTTTGGCTGTTTTCACGTTACGAGGGATAGGATTCTTAAAGAGGTCTTTGTGCGCCACGTTGATAGTGAAGAAGATACTATCCTTTGTTACTCGGAGATTCTCCATTGGTGCTACAAAATGACCGGGGAGATAACCTTCACGGGCATCTATGAAGTCGTCTGTGGTACCATAGAATCTACCAGAGATTTTACCGTTTGCACCCTTCTCAAGTACGATGTTGTGGTCTTTGAGAACATTCTTACTTTCCTTAGTGTTAATGAGTTGATAAACTCCACATTTTGTTGTCTGAGCTTGAGAAATTGCATTTGCTCCAAAGAGTATGCAACAGAATAAAATTAGCTTTTTCATATTGTTATGATTTGTTTAATTTGATGTTTGACCTTTGATGTTTGATTTTTTACTTTTTCACGATTCCCACAGCGGTAATCATAATTATGACGTACTGATGAGAACTCCGTTCGAATAATTATGAATTATGAATTAACAAAGTAATCATAATTATGACGTACTGATGAGAACTTTGTTTGAATAATTATTTTATTCTATCCACTTGTGCCCCTGTAATATAGTATTCTTTTTCTTTAAACGCTCCTACTACAGGGTGTACAGGTAATTTACACTTGCTGTATAGGAGAAGAATCTTGTAGATTTGCTCTTGAGTTAAGTATTTTGCAGTGCTACTTCTCATTCCAATCTTCACAAATCGTTGTTTGCTGTTTACAAAGATATAAAAATCTGAGGTAAAGATATTTCTTTCTTCCCCAATAGGGTTTAAAAGTTTCTTTTGTTTCTTAGTGAGCACTTTACTTAGAACTTTCTCAAGATGTTTTTTTATTAACCACGTTGATTTCCTATTATATGGCATATATCTTTTGTCACGGACATCTTTCCAATTCCCTTCCTTGATAAAGCGTTCTGTACTATCTGCATCAGCAGCAATGTAATAGGTCATGAAGGTGTCACGATCCCAAGTCGAAGGGAGAGACTTCTGAATGAGTTCTCCCACCTTTGTAATTTTCACGTTGTTCTGTGCGCATATAGGAGTGCAGAACAAGAATACTAAAAGGAAAGTATAAAAATACGAGTTTATTGTTTTCATTATTAAAGTCCTTTTATTTTGATTTTGAAAGATTTGAAATAATATTCCCAATTATAGTTCCAATTCATTTGCTCACCTTTCAAATATGTGTCAGAGTCTGGGTGATGTATCTCTTGGTACTCTCTCCATTCTCGTTGCAGCTGTAACATAAAATTATTGTCATTTAATTTATTCCAAAGGTTTTTACTTATAGTAACATTTCCTTTTTTATCTACATCAAGCTCATCTTTGATCATTTTTTTTGTATCATCTGATAACCAACAATTAGAAGTAAAATCTCCTTGACGCCCAAAGGCACATATTGTACCAATTATATCTGCCTGCATTTCACAGTTAAGGCTTCCTGTATCATTATTCTTCTCTATTGGAAGAACTCCATCTAAATCTTGGAAATAGTGTGTAAGCTCGTGAGCTACAGCATGAATGTTAGGGTTCATGGTAGAATCTTCCTGAAAAAAAATCTTTTTTACGCTCCCATCATAGTATCCTGAGTTTCTTATATATCGAGGATCAGTATTCACTCGCACCATACCTTGATCATAATAACTCTTTAACAAATTATAAAGTTCTTTTGTCAGAAGTTTCCTTATTTCTTCAAGTCGTTCTATAGGAAGAATTGGACTATTATCATCCTTAATGCCTTGCTCTGAATTTCCAATAGCCCCATAAGTGTGTCCTCCACCACCTGCATTTGTCACATACGTCTCTCTTGGAGCATAATTAGAATCATTAGAGGGTATAGAATGAGTAGAACCTGTAAAATAATAATCATCACCATAATTATAATCGTAATTATAGTTATAATTGAGATACATGCTATTGAAACCAAATACTGGATTTGGATTAGATGGACGATGACCTATTACAACTACTTCATCTAACTCATGAGATTTATCCTTGTTGTCTAATGTGCCACCAGCGTATCTTGTTTTTCCATTGTATGGAGAATCGCCATTTGAACCACCAGTATATTGCGTTTTTCCATCGTATGGAACATTACTATTTGAACCACCAGTATACTGTGTGCCACCAGAAAAATTAGTACCTCCATTATAAGCTTCATCCGTCTTTGTTAGAGTTCCGCCTATATAAACAGGAGTATCTTTTTCATTATCTTGCACCCATCCACCATTCCAGCTGCTATTACCAATTAAGGCGTTGAATTCCTCAATAGAATAAGGGGCATGTCGTGTTCCATTGCCTCCGCCTACATAGCATCGTTGTTCACGAAACGAAATGATTTCTTTTGATTTTGCCAATTCTGAAAGACTGGCTTTTGTTAGTTTTCTCATATTTTATTAATAATACTTCTGTTTATACTTCATTTTAAGGATAAAACGCTTTATTTCAGTAACACCTCATGAGTCTATTGTAAAAGTTTTTATTGTTCTAATAAAGGCACTTGAGATGCAACCATTTGGAAATAGTGACCTTTTCTTTCCATTAATGACTCATGATTACCAATTTCAACAATATACCCTTTATCTAAGACTACAATTTGGTCAGCATTTCTAATCGTGCTTAATCTATGTGCAACAACAATAACAGTACGCTGAAGGAATGCATTATTTAAAGCTTCAACTATCTTCTTTTCATTGATAGTATCTAATGCATTTGTAGCTTCATCAAGAAAAAGGTATTGTGGATTACGATAAAGAGCACGAGCTATCAAAAGTCTTTGCTTTTGTCCTCCACTTAATCCTCGACCATTTTCACCAATATTGGTTTCAAAGCCTTTTGGCATTGCGTTTATTTCATCTTCTATTTGTGCTATTCTACAAACTTTTCGTAGTTGATCGTAATCAATACGTTCGTCATCTAAGACAATATTGTTTAAGATTGTATCACTGAAGATTTTTCCATCCTGCATTACTACACCACACATATTGCGCCATTGTCGTAGATTAATAGCATTTACATTCATTTTATCCATTTTTATGTCTCCATAGCTGGGTTTATATAAACGGACTAAAAGTTTTAATAAGGTTGACTTACCACTACCACTGCCTCCCACAATAGCGGTCACCTTATTTTCTGGAATGTGTAAATAAATATTATGTAATACTAATGGAGAGTTGGCTGTGTACTGGAAATTTACATTGTCCAATATAAGTGATTTGTTCTCTGGTAGAATGGTAGTACTACCAACTGACAATAATTCTTCTTCATCTTCTAATTGTTTGATCTCATTAATTCGGAGGAAACTTATTTTTGCGTATTGTGCAGATACAATAAAATTAATGAACTGTACTAAGGGACCATTAAGCATACCTATGATGAATTGGGTCGAAATCATCACACCAAAGGTAATCTCTCCTTTAATCACGGCTGTGGCACAGAAGAACACAATACCCATATTTTTAATACTCTCAATGAATTGTGCTCCAAGATTCTGGGCATTTGTAATAGCTAACACACGCTTGTTTACATGATACAAACGAGCTTGTATCTCTTCCCATTTCCAACGTCGATGTTTCTCATAATTGTAGATTTTTATATCTTGGATGGAAGATACCGTCTCAACCCAGTAACTCTGATTTTTAGAGAGTAACTCAAAATATTCCCAGTCCATTTTTTTGCGAATATTGAGAAATAACAATACCCAACCAGCATACAAAAATGAGCCAGAAATAAAGATGTAGAAAATGATAGCATTGTATATCAGTAAGATAATAGAGAATACAACAAACGTCAATATTGAAAATATCAAAGACAATGAATTATTCATGATAAAGCTGCGTATTCGCTCGTGGTCCTGTGCTCTTTGAAGAATATCTCCTAAGAGTTTGTTCTCGAAGAAAGTAACAGGAAGCTTCATCAATTTAATAAGATAATCTGAAACAAGTGCAATATTTACTCTTGCTGTAATATGCATCAATATCCAGTCACGTATTACATTGAATATCATTACACTAAGCAGGATAGATATGTTTCCAATTAAGACCATATTGATGAAATTTACATCTGAGGTCTTTATTCCTACATCAATAACTGCTTTAGAAATAAATGGCAACATTCCTTGTAAAGCAGTTACAAGGAGCATGATTACAAAAATCAGTGTAAAATTGCGCTGATAAGGAATAAAATATTTCAGAATACTTGAAAAAGTATTTTTTCTTTGCTCTCTTTCCGCCTTACTATCCTTAAATTCTGCAGTGGGTTCTATTGCCAACAATACACCTTGTTTAACTCCTTTCTGATACCATCCTTTTCTAAATTCTTCATGAGAATACTTAACACCACCTTTTGCAGGGTCAGAGACCCAAACATATTTCTTATTAGCATGATATACAACTATAAAATGGCTATCTTTCCAAAAAATAATAGCAGGGAAAGGAACGCTATTTACCACATCATCAACAGTACATTTTATTGCTAATGTGCGTAGTCCTATGCTTTCTGCACCAGTGCTTAAGTCTAACAATGAGACGCCTTCTTTGGTAATACCGCATCTATCTCTGAGAGATTGTAAAGAGTAGAACTTTCCAAAATGTTTAGCAATGATTTTCAAACATGCAGGACCACAGTCTTGTGAATCCATTTGGTATTCTACAGGAAATCTATTTAACAACATATTTTATTTTTCTCCTTTTGCATATAAATTATCAAACAATCTCTCTATAAGCCTCTTAGGTTTAGTAATAATTTCCACAACTCCTTTCGACTCAAAATCTAATGGCAGTTGCTGTCCAAAATTTGTTATTAACCCCTCTGGAAAAGAAATAATAACAGAGTAGGCGTCTATATCACCCTTCTGCGTCTTTAGTTTATTAGTGATACGCGAGACAGACGTAACCTTTCCTCGCAGCAAGCCATACTCATCGTATGGAAAATTATTGATTTTTACATTTGCTCTTTGCCCTACTTTTACTTTTCCTGCACCAAAGGAAGGTATCTGAACTTCTCCTATTATGCTATTCTTATGTGGAATGACAGAGAACAGTTCTTGACCAGCTTGCACAAAATTATTATTGCGCCAAAAACCAGAATATTCCAATTCTCCATCAATTGGTGCAGTTATTAGATAGCGTTCTTTCCAAAGCAGAATAGCATTTGCCAACTCATTCTTTTTGGTTAATAACTCAGAATAAAGTTTTTCCCTTGTTTCTGCCTCTTCCAACTTTATACGTTGTACTTCGGTCTGGTTCCTATTCACTTCTGACATCTTCATCTGCCGATTACTCTGAAGTCCAATGTTTGATGCTTGAAGATTTTGGTGATTTGTATGTTGGTTCTGGTACTCTATCTCGCTCATTCCTTTAGCAGCAAGTAAGATACTGTCTTTCTTCAACTGTGTTTTAGAATTGTCAAGTACCTCTTTCTTTATTTCTATTTCCGAATCTATATTAGTAATAACCTTCTTGTCAGAGGCTATTTGCTCTTGAATACTTTGGCGCATCGTTACATAGAGGTCGGATGCTAACAATCGCTGATATTGTGAGTGGGCGAGCTTTAAGGCGTTGTAGGCAGTGCTTAACTCGCCAAGTACTAACGTATCAGGCATGACTACCGAGGATAATGCAGTGCCAGACATTTTATCTAAGATTTTTTCCAAACGTAATAAGTGCCAATAGTTAGCCCCATTATCTACATAGGCGACAACCTCTCCTCTTTTTACTTTCGAATGGCTGGAATGTAACAATATAATACGACCGTTATCTTTAGAAACTAATCGTATTGGCGCATTGGAGGCTGTAACGGTTATCTCTCCATCGACAGTGTCTGGATATTTGATTAAAAAGCCTAACAGAATAACAACACCCATAAGTACGCTCACACAAAGTGCAACCCATTTGGTCCAATAAGTAGGCATACGGTCGATGATAACCTGTATTTCTTCTGATCTCTGTTCTAATTCAGTGTGCTCTTGCACTGTTTCTTTTTCCATATTGTAATATCAGTCGTTAAAATGATGTGATATGTTATGAACCATTGCCAATCTCTTATCCGTCTCTTGAAAATGTTGACTTATTAGTCCCTTAAACCTATCATTACTGGCTGTTACATCTGAATAGCCAAAATCAGTCTGTATAGACAGAAAAGGATAAACCGTCATTTTGTTTTTGGCAAGGACAGATAGCACACCATCTGCGGTGTCATTATCCTGAAAATCGTATTCCAAGATTTTATTAAATAGAGATTTGAAAATAACGATGAACTGTGTACACCAAAACCAGTCTACCCAATATCTATTGGCAGATACTGGTACGGCATGTCCAAATCCTCCGATACCTCCTGACAATAATTCTACGTGTTGTTCTTCTGCTTCAATAATATTGGCGAACAAGTAATCTCTGGAATAGTCCTGCGTAAAAGTATGGTCATCCTCACAGATAATCATAATATCATCACCGTTACTTATAGCAGTTTTTACAGCCTTGACCATGCTTTTCCATAATCCTAATCTTCCATTTGTATCTTCAACGGCATCAATGATATGTAAAGCGAATTCTTTTTTCCCTCTGAACTGTTTTTCTAAGTGCTTACGTCTGTCAGGGCGACTTTTCATGTTGATGGCATAGACAGGAAGATAAAAATCTGTAACGGAGTCTATTTCGCTCTTTTTTTGTGTTATTGCTTTTCTAAAGATGGCGTCAACTTTTCTTTTCCATACATCCCAATTCAGTCTTTTTTCATATTCCTTTCTGCTTGATTTACGCAGAGTGATATATTGTTTTTGATTACTGAAAATTGAGATGATTTTCTCTGCGTAATCCTTACCAGAAGCAGAGGGTGGAAGTAAATAACCATTCTTTCCTTCCCTCACAGGTTGACTCACACCACCCACGTTTGCAGCTATGCTTGGTACTCCATAAGCTGATGCTTCACAGAAAACAATTCCATAAGCATCAAAAGTGGTTGGCAAAATAAGGAAATGCGCATTATAGAGTATTTCACTAAGTTTTTGTAGGTCTTCGTCCTTTGATTTGTCCAAAAAAGAAATGATAGTGAGGTCTTTGTCCTCCTCTATTTTTGTAGGTGGGGTAGAACCTATAATTGTCAGCGTACAAGGAAATCCTTTTTCCTTCATGTGTCTGTAAGCCGCAAGAGCTTTGTCTCCTCCTTTCTTTTCCCAATTTCTCCCAATAAATACCAGATGGCAAACGTCCGTGGCTAACGCTATATTATACTCTAAGGGTGTAGGGATGTTAGCTCCGAACTCTACGACGTTTATCTTACGTGCATCAGCATGATAATGCTCTATTGCATTGTTTTTCACCCATTCTGAACAATATAATAGAACATCAACATTGTCTATCAACTGTTGTTCTGTTGCTTCTGCAAGACCATGATAGTAGCCTTCTTTGATATTAAGATAATCTTTGAATTGATCAAACGTTGCATCACTGATATATACGATAGGGATGTTTATTTGTAGGTCAGATGCAAAATAGTAATCACAAGCTACAACCACATCAAATCGCCCATTCTTAATTTCTGCTGAAAGAATCCTTGCGAAATCTTTCGAGTAATTCTCTGGGTAATATCTTTCATTCTTTCCCTTGAAACGATGATGCCAAACGCCACCATTTACAAGATCACCACCAAGCCACGCTACTTCATACTGTTGAGATAGAATATGATAAATATGATGTGTAGTACCAGACCATAGGTGAATGTCATTAGGATTTTTGTTTGAGAGAAATGCTATTTTCATAGGTTATAGAAAAATAGTTTTTGAAAATATTATTTTTTGAATATTAAAGAAACTGCTGTCTTCATTTTCTCCTGAAGATCTTTTTATGAGCAACCTTTCGACTACGGTTTGCCGGACTATTCGCATTCAGTTTGCTTTCAATCTCCTTGAGGATTTCTTTTCTACGGTTCATCTTTTCTATCGTCCGTTTAGTACCCTCTTCAAACGATATCTCATGAGAAAGTACATTTTTCTGATCATCATGCTTTACGAAGAAGACACCGTTAAACTTCTGGTACAAGTTAGAAGGGTAGAACTTGTGTGGAACATCCCAATATCCCATATATCGTGTCAGCGTCAATCGGTCGAAAGATGGTGTCAAGGGGAAATATATCGAGCAGTCGGTTAATGCATTGAGATAATGCTCTAAACTGTTTTTTGGTGCTTTATTCAACCATGTTTTCCCACGTTTCCAATCTTTGTTTACTCCCGACGCATTGCCACCTTCTGTTGTAATGAACAGAGGGCAATAGTCATTACCATATTCTTTTTTTATATAACTGCCCATCGGCGCACAAGGAACGGCAGGGAAGGTAGAAATAGGATTAACGTGTCCTGCATGTGCATATATGAACACCATCTTATCCCTTTCACTTGCAAACTTGTTTATTAAGAAACGTGCATTCAAAGCCATGACAGAGTCTCGTCGTATCATTCTGTCAACCTCGGACGTATTTATCTCATTCTGGTCCAATCTCAGAAGATGCTCTAAACAAATAAGTTCGTCATTGTTGAGCACCTTACTAATCTTAGTGCGATGTTGTGTAAGGTAGGCGATGGCTTCTGTAAGTCTTTCGTTTACTATTAACACGGCAAGTCTGTCAACCTCCGGGACACGCACCGTCTTGTTCATATCGGTTATGAAATCAAAGAGGTAAAGGGATGAAGACACATGTTGGGTCTTACTCCATGGGTAATCCATTCCGAACACTCTTACTTTCTCATGATTGTCTTTCTCTCTGTTATAAGCTCTAACCTTGTCTAAAAATTCCTTTTCTTGAAGCTCCTTGACCAGCGATGAGTCTATGACAAACGACTCGTCTTGTACATAACGATTATAGTAAAGGGAATTTTCGATGTTGTGTTCAAGTAAGACCAATCTGCAATTCTGCTTCTCAATAGCTTCTCCAATCAGTCTGAAAGTAAATGAATTAATGTCAGAGTTTCCATGCATTGATTCTCCTAAGGCAATAATTTTCTTACCTTTTGTTTCATTAATCTGCGTTAAGTCAAAGCCTTTATACTTATCTTCTTGGATATAGTCAAGGCTATTCCCCACTTTTATGGGTTCGAGTATTCTTACTGGATAATCGTCAATGGGCTTATTGTCGAGTGTTACAATGAGTCGTGCAAAGGCTATATAGGCTTCTTTATTTTCTTCGCCTGAAGCATTGATTCGGATATTCAATGAAGCCGCATCAGACAAATTGATGCGTTTAGAAAATGATTTGACGATTCTCTCTGGCAGGAAGGTTAGGGTTTCAGATGCCAGCACTCTCTCTTTCTCATCAATGGCTTCCAACAGCATAGAAACCCGCTTTAACCCTTTGCCCTTACATTCAAATCCCACTACACCATCTTTAAGTCGATTATTCGGCAGCAATATTCTTTGTGTGAATTCCGTTCTTAACTTATTAGTTAGCGGTATGCTACCCTTAATATAGTTCTTAGAGAACAAGATGCGAGTAGAGTCTTTCCTACCCAACGCAATGCCATGGCCTATATAGGCTGCATTCTCCGTCCAGGGATAGAGTCGCATCGAGTCAGGCAGCATACTAAAGTTCAGGTCATACGCCCTTGTATAAGTTTGTTTTTCTGATTGTGCAATGCTTGGGATTGCAAAGGTGAGGAAAAGTATTAAACTTAATGAGCTGCTCAGAATAATTTTTCTCATTTTTCCTTTTCTTTCTTTATATCCTTAAGGTAAAACCGAACTCTACGATTATACCTTAAGGATTATTCTAAAAATTAAAACCAACTGGACTTTCCAATGGCGGCTCTTCCTGCATTCAAACCATCTCTGACACCTATTGCCTGGTGCTGCATTTCTGGACGATATTCAGGACCATCTCCAGAACCAGAAAGCATAGCACTGATTCCAGACCATATAATAGCATTTACATCATCAATATCTCCTTCTGTTATTCCTACCCTAAATCCTGTTATATATCCCCCTTCATACATTAAATCATAAAGAGGATCACCGGTTTTATGAATTTCATTAGGATTAAAAGATATACATGTAGCATCGTCCATAACATACCCCATCCCCTTCACAAATCCTCCATTCCAACTTCCTTTTTCAAACATTTCATTAAACTGTTTTTTCGTATAAGGGTGGGAAGCATTTCCATCTCCTTTTATTTCTGGCAATTGTGTCTTTCCATTGTATGATCCTATATAACCAGATGTTATGCCTGTTCCTCCAGTATATGAGAGTTCTCCATATTTTTCTTCAAGACCTAACACTCAACCTCCAGTCCAGTTGCCTGTATTTACTATATCTTCAAACTCCTCTTGTGTATATGGGTCACCAGCTTCTCCTGTTCCTCCACCTACATAACTTTTCTGTTCAAGAAACGAAATAATCTCCTTTGACTTTGCCAATTCTGAAAGACTGGCTTTTGTTAGTTTTCTCATAAAAATATTTTTTTTATTAATAATTATTTAATAAGACTCTCAATGAAGTCTTGTGGGCGTTAAAGACAACAATCCTCTTCTACTACCCATACAATTCCCTTAGTCATCACATTAAAATTTTCTTCTAAATAAATCAATGATGGAAAAGGTCTGAAAGACTAATGAACATTCTTTGGCTTTACTGAAGACACGTCATCTATGATAAATGAATTTTTCTGTTCCTTCACCTTAATATATATATTTTTTTTCTGGGATGGAACTTTATCATAAAATGAAGGCCATAAGAATGAAATGCAGAACCAATCTTTGTCAATTGGTTTAATCTGTAGTGTACGTACATTCTCTTCTATGCAGTCTTGCGCATCAAGAAGAACGTCTACATCTGCATCTGCTGTCTTCTTTAAAACCTTTGGGTTAACAATTTTTTTGCAATCATCTTATGAAGGTCTGACAGTTGATAGATAAGACTATTCATATAAGTCTTATAAAAGCCATAAGCGAATTGTAGCTTGTCTTTCTGCTCTTCATTCACTGCATACACAGACTCATTTACTGCGTCAGACTGTGCGCAAACACTATATGGCTTTGCTACAAAGCATAAAAATAAACTTATAAAAAAAAGAAATTTTCTCATAAAAAAATGTTTTAGTTAATACCTATCTGATAAGATTCTCCATGAAGTCTCTTTCTTTTCTGGAATTATGTAATGTCACGTTGTAATAACAATAAAGCGATAGGTCACTTATCTTATTCTATCCACTTGTACCCCGGTAATATAGTATCGTGAATTCAATAAATAAGAATGCAAAAGACAAACTGACAAATCTTTTTTACTATCCGTAAAGATGAAATAATAGCTATTAAAGCGACCGCCTTAATTAAACCATATCATACCCTTCAACTGCGCAAGATATTTATCAAGGTCTTTGGCATTATCATCTGTCAAAAGAAAATACATGAATACATATCTGTAATCCTTTCCGACAACCACACAACGACCACGTGTGAACTTGTCACGACACTCCTGTCGTTTTGTGTCGATGGGGTACATTAGCATATAGTCAGCATTAAAGTACTTCTTGGCAAGTTTTGCAGGATAGTTTGTTACGAGCATCTTCAACTCGTCTATCTCGCACTTATTGGCATATCTCGGCATTTTTATCACCTGCCAATCTAAATCACTCTTAATACGATTATAGATGGTCATGTTTTTTGACCCACCCATAAAATCTGGTATACTTTCTGGATTCCCATCCAAGTTCTTATATGAAGACTTCATATAAACCTCACAATTGTTATCCTTATGAGTCAAACTTGCATTTGCAGAGTTTATAGTATGTCTTAAATTACAATCATAATTATCACATGGCAGACATCGACTATTATTCGTCAATGTGTATGGTGACCTAACTTTTAACGTGATATTCTGCTGCTTGAAGATTTCCTCAATCGTAGGTGGAAACATTTCTCTTAGTTCTACAGTATCAACATCGCCAATATCGTGGATTTCAACTGTTACTTGTGCAGAGATAGTCTGCGCAAACAAAAATAAAAATAAGTAAAGACAAATCTTTTTCATAAGACATTCATTATTTAATTGTAATTCAAAAATTATAGTGCAAAGGATTTAGACAACATGCTCTACCTTTCTACAACATGTTATCTGTACATTTAATTGAAACCAAGGAAATATTCTTAGTCTAGTAAAAATGTACCAGTAGAGATTTTCTCTAATGACAACAATGCCACAACTATTAGTAATATACTTCTTACGCCTTAAAATTATACTTAATTTTGTCGGTTTATCTTTGAGGATTTGTGGCGAGTTGTGTTATCTTTTAAGAATTTCAATTTCTTTTTTAAGCGTATATCATAAAATGAAATCATATTCTTTTCTAAAGATCCTATATACTTACGATGTAAAACATCCCCCATCCATCCGCCTTTCCATAATGGAAACTTAAGATTATGAGCATCTTTTGCAGTTTTTATTTTGAGCGGAATTGGAGTCTTGAAAAGATCCTTAGATGACACATTTACAGTGAAAATAATGCTGTCATGTATTAAGAGAAGACTATCCATAGGTGTAATAAAATAGCCTGGATAGTATCCTTCTCGTGCATCAATAAATTCATCCGTAGTGGCATAAAATCTACCAAGAACCTTACCTTCCTCATTCTTTTCAAGTACTATGTATTGATTTTCAAGTGAGCCCTGAGAATTATCAGATTGTATACATTTATAAACCCCACATAGTCCTTTTATATCCTGAGAAAAACTATTTAAGCCATAAAATAGAAAAAATAGAAATATTATCTTTTTCATAAGATTTTATTTTTGTTTTATTTCTTCAAAATCATAACCCGTCCTTTGTTTAGCATTTATCTGAAATGACTTACCGCCCTTAAAGACGAGGGCTTTGCCATTCTCAAAGTGACGATAGTTGGCAATACTATCATACTCCAAAGGGATAACCTCTTTTCCCTGCTTATCAATAAATCCCCACTTACCACCGACAACATACTCATGCTCTGGATCGTCTTGCGGTCTCACAGTCTTGCAGCCTACTGCCACAGCAGCCAATCCCTCATAGTAGGGAAAGATAGCATCATACTTTGGTTTAACAATAACCTGTCCTTTCATATTGGCAATGCCCATCTTTGTACCACTCTTATTTAAGATTCTAAAGAGTCCATCCTTTGGGCAGTCATTCCCATTATCAACCATAAATACATTGAACAATTCTTTGCCCTTATTGTTGATAGCTACACAGCCGACATTCGGTTTAAACACAAAACCAATAGTACGGATTGTGTCGGTATAACACAGCAAGTATCGATTATAGGGCACAACGGTCTGCCCATCCTGATTAACGTATGCATATTGCTCATATTTTGCAGTCGTATCAGCCATTAAAACTAAATACATGTCTTTTACGTCTTTCGTTGACGAACATGATAACACTAAACTGCATGACAGAACGAGTATCAAAAACTTTAAGTTATTCATAATCTATACTTTTACTTTATTTCCACAAAATATATCTCATTGCATCTATTGCTATAGTCAAGACTATTTATTATTGAAAAACTTTAATGCATTATTAGATTTCAATAAATAAGAATGCAAAAGACTAACTGACATTATTTTTTACTATCCGAAAAGATTAAATATACGAGTATAAACCTGCTCCTCCACCTACATAACTTTTCTGTTCAAGAAACGAAATGATTTCCTTTGATTTTGCTAATTCTGAAAGACTGGCTTTTGTTAGTTTTCTCATAAGCCTTATTTTAATTAATAATTATTCCACGAGACTCTCATTGAAGTTTCTTTCTTTTTGAAGTTATGTAATATCACGCAGTAAATAGCAATACCTCTTATTCTATTCACTTGTGCCCCAGTAAAATAGTATTCATCTTATTTTCAAAATATTTAGGTGTAGTTATAGTCTGAATACAAAGATAAGATAAAATCTACTATGGAAGGGTTCAAAGATTGTTTTTAACTTTTTTTAATTACACTTTATTATTGACACAACAATAATATTACTAAAAACATTAATACGTGCAACTTTGTCTAATTCTTTAATTATTCCACTACTTACCTTTACCTTCCTTACCCACCCCTAATTTCATTTCTACCTTGCCTCTCTACATCAAAGTCTTACACATACATTTCTCGTCC